>JAEEGL013974436.1_pt1 | contig 10990 bp, 6 predicted proteins | sample 9134231 | NCBI WGS metagenome assembly JAEEGL01 (sample SAMN16246548, study PRJNA631951) | gut metagenome | biome: gut microbiome; feature: rumen; material: fiber-attached | host: Bos | place: Iran: Karaj | collected 2018-10 | reverse complement strand
TTGTACTATAATTGTTCAAATATGACAGGCAAGAGATTTCAGTGATTTGCAAGACGAAAAGCCGATAAACAGGATGATATGCAATGATATGCTGGTATTTAGCAGGGGCTAAAATAAATATCATCGAATAATTGAGTGGGCGATAGCCCGCGATTCCGACGGAATGCGAAGCATTCTGGCGGATGGACTATATGAATATATGATAATTAAGGCTTTCGGAGATTTCTCCGGGAGCCTTTTTTGTCTTTGTACACATTTCTCAAACTATTCTTTTTGATAAAAAAGTTAACAATTATGACACATTTTTGACATAACTAGAATATATAATGCATACGTGATGAAATGTGATTTTATATCACAAAATAGGAGGTGCATTAGGATGTTTAGAAAAACATTATTGTTTATGTGTGCATTTATATTATGCCTGAGCTTATGTGTACTGACAGGTGGAGGATTTTCATCAAAAGCCGAGGCTGCTGTCAGGGGAACCGATAAAAGTTTCACTTTCGATATATCGGGATTAAGCGAGGAAATGCAGGTTGGTGCTGTATTTACCGGTATAGAGTATAAGGGGAATCTTTACTTTATCAGTGATACGAAGTTATATAAGTATACCGGCGAACAGGCAGAAACAGGTAAGGAACCGACAGTGATCGTCGATAATGCACAGCATTTCCGTATTGAGGATGATGCCATCTTTTATTCAAAAAGCTATAGCAATGCATTGTACCGTATTGGCTTGAACGGCGGTAAATCCGAACGGCTGATAAAGCATAAATACGGAGATTGTCTTACCGGACATCACACAGACGGATATTATTATTTGTGGGAAAAGAATAAGTTTTACAGTGTCTCGGAAAAGGACGGAAGCCGTACATTACTCGCCAAATACAGAGGGAACTATAACATGTACAGTCGTGAGCGATCGGTATGCTTTTACAAAGATAAATTCTTTTATTCATATGGATTCACAAGTGAAAACGGGTCATATGCTTCTTATCCCGGAAAGAACTGTGATTACAAGATATGCTCCAAAAACCTTGACGGAACAGGACGAAAAACCGTCTTGAATCCAAAGGGTGCCAATACGGAATTTCAGTTCTACGAGCTTGAAGGTAAACTATTTGCTGTTACGGGAACAGATGTGTATTTATATAATGAGAAAAAAGAGAAGTTTGCTAAAGTAAAAAATGTTGAATTCCCAACGTATTGGTATTCTGATGAAAATTACGAAGGAAAGATGGCTTATGATATTCTCGGAAGTGACGGAACCTATCTGTATCTGTACAGGATCACGACAGAGATCCCTCCGGAGCTTAAGGATAGCTCCGAGGTCCGCGTAGACCAGTGCGTTAATACCGTGAATATCTACCGTGTTGGTGCTGACTGGGAGCCTGAAACTGTCTTCAGCGGTGTAAATATACGAGTCTATTCAAATATGCATTCTCAGGGATATATCATCAGCGATGATGAGTGGCTGGGACTGGATTATATAGACGAAGACTATATGTGCATTCGTTATGGGGATGAAGATGTCCTGACATTTGTTATCGACAGAGAGGGTAATCACCTGTTCTCGTTAGGGTATTTTGCAACAGAAGAGGATATCCCTGCCAATTATGATGCTGATGAAAGCACAGTACAGGCCAGGATCCGAGACGGTAAGGTATATGTGATCGAACACGACGGCGGAGGTCATGTTGGCGCAGTAAAGATTATTTCGATTGAAGAAGCGAATCGATCGAATAATCTATAGAAACCTAGTAAAATCAAGGCTTTCGGGGATTTATCCGGAAGCCTTTTTTTGTTGTAACGGATTTTCCTTTTCAGCAAAGTACAAGAAGTTTTACACAAAAAAATAACCCGGAATACCGAATTCCGGATTAAAATTTTATAAACTTATTTGAGTTTTGCTGCCCATTCCAGTACATCTTAAATAAGAGTTTTTGCAGTCAAAAATCACTTTTAGAAATCAGTTGTAATATTCACTAAATGATAGTATTATAATAATGAGTATTTATCCATGGGGCTTGGTGCAAAACCCAGGGCCACCAAACGGCGGGGATAGTAAGACATAAGATTTGAATAGTCAGGAGATGATGGAATATTATGAAACAGAAAGGGTTTTGTGAACGTAAATTCAGTTCAATGTTCATATCGGGAACATTCACAAAGGCGGTCATGTACATAATGCTCCTTTGTGACAGCATCATAGCGGGATATTTTATCGGTGAAACCGGTGTTGCTGCTATCAATGCGATTACACCTGTGACCGGAATCGTGACATTTTTCGGAGATCTTGTTTCAACCGGTGTCGGAATAGTTTTCACCAGAGAAATAGGAGCAATGCGAAAGCAAAGGGCTGATGAGATTTACGGACAGGGTTTGATAATAAGTATATCTATAGGATTGATATCGGCATTTACCATATTTTTCATCCAGGATATTTATTTTAGTGTAAACAATATAACAGGGGATATTCTGGATAATGCTTTGGAATATTATCGTCTGGCACCGGTAAACGCATTCCTGACAATTGTCATATTCTATCTTGAACAGATGGTATACAGCGATGGCGATGAACTTTGCAATAATATCTGTTACGCGTTCCAGATAGGTGGAAATATTGTTTGTTCAATTATTTTAGCCAAATTCTACGGTATGGTCGGTATTATACTTGGTTCTGTAATTGGAAACAGCCTGGGTATAGCTGCATGCTGTTGGCACTACTTCCGTAAAGGCAATACACTTCATTTTGTCTGGCATCTGTCTATCAAAGATTTTCTGTTAACGTCACGATATAGTATCGTCGATTCTTCGGTATATCTATGCTGGGCACTGATGGATTATGTGATGATCGGGTTTATATCCAACAATTACGGTGAATCAGGCCTGATAACGCTGGCTGTTGTTGTAAGCCTCATAGAGTTTGGTGTTGTTATGGATGGTGTAGGCATGGCCATGCAACCCTTGATAGGAACATATTACGGAGAAAAAAATCATGTACTCATAAAAAGAGTTATGAAATCCGGTATAAAAGCAGCACTTATCGAAGGAATTGTGGCTACAGCCCTGATATGGATTTTTGCAAAACAGTTTTGCGGGTTGTTTGGAATAACGGGAGGCGAAGCATTAGAACCTTCTGTAACGGCTATCAGGATTGTTTCTCTGGGATTTATGTTTTGCAGTGCGGTCTCTTTAACTACTTCTTATTATATGTTGATAGACCGGATAAGAATGGCGACCTGTTTTGCATGTTTGCAGAATGGGCTACTGTATATAATAATTCCGATAATCGGTTCTCTGATATTTGGTTTTAACGGATTATGGGCAGGATTTGTTTTAGCTCCTGTCTTAACTCTTATTACAGCGTTTACTTTTGTGTATTTAAAACACGGAAAGTCGAATTTCCCGTTTTTACTTAAAGATATAGAATCAGAAATAATTGTTTTGGATGATGTTCTTACACCGGAAAACGCTGCTAAACTTTCCCGACAAGTAGGTGATATCGTGGCAAACCATCAATATTCAAAGGATGAAAGCAATCATGCTGCTTTGTTTGTTGAAGAGATGGGATTAACCATACTCGATAAAAATTGTGATAAGAAAAGAAATATTTTCATAGAACTGTCGCTTTTCTTTGAAAAAGATTCTATGGTTATTATAGAACGTGATTCGGGCGTGCTATTTGATATCACAGACCCTGATCAGAAAATAGAAGGACTAAGCAGTTTTGTCTTAAGCGGCCTTATGGAAGCGCATAAGGAAAAAGCATATCTTACAACAACCGGCTATAACCGTAATATGATTCGATTTCATAGATGAACCGGTTATAAAAGAGAGCAATAAAAAATTCTAAAACACTTGACTTTTTCCATGATAGATGTATAATCAATGAGTTTGCAAAATGAATCACATTTATGTTTAGGGAGAAATCAAGTGAAAAAAGACAAATTAAAACCTATGCTTTTCAGCGTATTGAAAAAATACAGCGGAAAGCAGTTTGCCACGGATCTGGTGGCTGGACTTATCGTAGCGGTCATAGCACTGCCCCTTTCCATAGCTCTGGCACTGGCTTCGGGCGTAGGACCTGAACAGGGTGTATATACCGCTATAGTAGCGGGATTCATCATTTCATTCCTGGGTGGAAGCCGCGTGCAGATAGCAGGACCTACTGCAGCATTTGCCACTATAGTTGCAGGAATCGTAGCCAAGAATGGTATGGACGGCCTGATACTGGCTACCATCATGGCAGGAATCATTTTGATAGTTATGGGATTCTTAAGACTCGGTAATCTTATCAAATTTATCCCTTATACCATCACCACAGGTTTTACTTCGGGTATCGCGGTTACCATACTTATCGGTCAGATAAAGGATTTCCTGGGACTGGAATACCCGGCGGGAACAGAAACTATTGAAACGATGGATAAAGTAAGAGCGATTGGTTCCAATATTGAGACTATAAACTGGCAGGCTCTTCTGGTAGGCGTTGTATGTATGGTGATACTTATCGTATGGCCATTTATATCGGAAAAAATCCCCGGATCGCTCATAGCTGTTGTAGTGAGCATTTTGATGGTAAAACTTTTGGACATGAATGTAAATACCATCGGAAATCTTTACAGCATCAGTAATGACCTGCCTTCGTTCCATTTACCGGAATTATCATGGAGCGCTATAAAAAACGTCGCACCCGACGGCTTGACAATAGCGATCCTGGCTGCAATAGAATCACTGTTATCGTGTGTTGTTGCCGACAGTATGATAAATTCACATCACAGGTCAAATATGGAGCTTATAGCTCAGGGAGCCGGTAACATAGGTTCGGCTCTGTTTGGAGGTATCCCGGCTACCGGAGCTATCGCGAGAACCGCAGCAAATATCAAAAACGGTGGAAGAACCCCTATAGCAGGTATGGTACACGCTGTCGTACTGGTTCTGGTGCTTGTATTCCTCATGCCTTATGCTGCAATGATCCCTATGCCGGCCATAGCTGCTATTCTGTTCATGGTGGCTTACAACATGTGCCAATGGAGAACTTTCGTGCATCTTTGTAAAACCGCCCCGAAAAGCGATATACTGGTCCTGGTACTTACCTTTGTTCTTACTGTAGTATTCGACCTGGTTGTAGCTATAGAAGCAGGTATGATCTGTGCCTGTGTACTCTTTATGAAGAAGATGAGTGATGAGACAAAGATCATCGGTTGGAAGTACTTCGATCCCGAGGAGTATCCGGAAGGGCTTGATTTCAAGGATGTTCCGAGACATGTAAGAGTTTATGAGATAGCAGGCCCTATGTTCTTCGGAGATGCAGACCAGCTCGCAGGTGTTAATTTCAAAGACTTCACAAAGGTCATAGTCATGAGAATGAGAGGCGTTCCGGCTATCGACGCTACGGCCATGCATTCACTCGAACAGCTCTATGAGAGATGCGCTGCAGCCAACATAACTCTGGTATTTTCTCATGTAAATGAACAGCCTTATAAGACCATGGAAAAGAGTGGTTTTGTTAAAAAAGTAGGAAAAGAGAACTTCAGACCGCATATCGAAGATGCTCTGGAATGGGCAGCAAAACTCAAATAAGTTTATAAAATTTTAATCCGGAATTCGGTATTCCGGGTTATTTTTTTACATGAAAAGTACGATATAAATATATATGGATAGTATACCTATGCCTGTCGGGGAGCGATTCCGCCCCCGATATGGGAGAACAGGAGGTATGTATGGAACGGGTAAGACAGGTAAAAAAGCTGGCTATGGCGTTATTAGGCATAGCAGTTATAATGTTAACATATATATTCATACAGTCTGTAAGCGTAAAGGCTGACGAGGCTTTTGGCTATGCGTATAGTTATGAATTAGCTGAGTCTACGTCAAATCTACCTTTGGACCAATTTATAGAAACGATAAATAGAAAACCGCTGAATTTTAGTGGTACGATAAAAAGTGAAAAATGTCTTTTGGTAGAGAACGGAGTGCCGAAGGTAAGCTCACGGCAGGTATATAATCCTGCTGAGGTAACGTTTAGGCTTTACTTTCCGGAGATTACTATAACTAAATACTATGCTGATAATGCAGTTATTGATGATCTGGTAAGATTTAAAGGAAATTCTCCGATAAGCGGGCACAGATTCCGTACAGATGAAGAGATAAAGAAGGGAACATATAAAGGACTGACCATCCAGTTATTTCTGAGTAAAGATAAGTCAGTATTGACTCCTTCTACTGCCCCTGCTTATCTGGAAGTTTTTGACGGGACCGAGTGGCGTGATATCGTGATGCCTACGGGAACACAGTTTAACTATACTACGGCAGAAGATACATCCGAAGTACCTTCAGGCGAAAGCGTAAGAGGCGTAAAAGTGACTCTCGATGACTGCTGTGTTACAGGATATGTGAACAGAAGAATTTCAAACAGCAGATATATAACGCTTCATATTACGGGTGCAAAATTTGTTCAACATGCAGGCCATAAGTACCATGAAGTGACAAATTGGTTTACGAACCTGCCGGAAGGCGTTCAGGCCATAGTTGCTGATAACATAGGGGAAGATAGATCTACCTTAAAAATCATATTTGCAAATTTTAATTACAATAGATTAAACAGTGTTTCACCTAAAGAGGAATGTACTGAGCCTATCGGGATAACAGTTCCGTTTATGTCCATTGATGTGGAAAACATGGATGCGACTCTGGCAAATGCACCCGGTGGAATAGTGCTTACTGAAAAGACGAGTGCAAGATTCGATATCCGTAAGATGTCAAATATGGCAGATTATCAGAATCCTACCGTTATGGCAGCTATCCTTCCCGGTAGCTACAAAGCTTCTGCTACGGGAGATGACGCAAATAAGCTGGGTACGAACGGAATGTTTTTGACAGAAGCATTTGTACCTCAATCCATATATGATCAGCTGGTTGAAGAGCAGAACAGTACAGGAGCAGAGGCACCTATATTAAAGCTAAAACTGGTGCCTGATGATGATATTTTTGATTTTGAAGGCGAAAATGTAGTATATGCCACATGTACTTTGCCAAAATCAACCACGAGTGCCGGATATTACAGCGAATATGCATATATCGACGGAGAGAAAATAAAGACAAAAAAGACAGGGTTTGGCAGGTTTACAGTGAGCTGGGTTTTAGGAGAGAGTGAATTTGAGCTCCCTGCCGATACGAACTACATCTTTTATGACATCAAAGAATGGATCGCTTCCGAGGATAGTGAGGATCACGGCAACTGGACCGGAGGAGGACTTGATGGCGGCGAAGACACGGAGGATGATAGCGGGAATACAAATACCACAGGAGAACCTGTAGTAACCGTAAAAGAGTATACTATAGAGAAGGAAGATAAGAATGCTCCCGACATCTGGGTAAACGGTAAGGATGATAAGAAGCTGAATTCTTTCGGGAAGACTTTTACTCTCGATGGGAAGCTCCTGGTATCATCGATTCCTTCAAGTTGCAAAGCGGTAATGAGTATCACAGATACTACTGTGGTTTCATATGATAATGCGTTTAGTAGTGGCAAAGGACTTAAATCGAATATTGCTAAGGCATCATACAAGTCAGGAAAAGTGGTAGTTACAGCAGGTAAGACCGAGGGTACTGCCCGTATATGGCTGGGAGCCATAGACAAGAAAAGCAAGGCCGTCAGGGCGGTAGGTTATTTTGATATTGTAGTCGGTACAGCACCGAAGAAGATAATATTGACATATAGTCCATCAGAGAATCCTGAAGCTAACAAGACCATGACCATTGTAAAATCTGAGAAAGAAGACTGTTTTCAAACGCTTTATGCTTATGCGAGCGGAAGTGAGCTTTCGAAGTATTCAACATTTAGGTGGACTAAATCAAAGGATAATAATCTTCTGGAATTAGCACCATCAGAAGATACCCATTCCTGCGTTATAAAAGTAAAGTCTGCTCCATCCGGGGGTAAGGCCGTAAAGGCCTCTGTCGAAGCAGTCTGCGTAGAGTCTGGGAAAAAGTTCAAATGTACAGTAACGATAGAGAATCCTGTGAGCGAAATAAAGGGTTTGTCAAAAGAAATACAAATCGAGTCGGCAAAAGAAGCAGCAAAGACTAAGGAGTTTAAGATAGAACTTTTAGGTTCGGATTCAAAACAGCCTGTTACGGATAAGGTAAAGGTACTGGTTACTTCAAATATTAATGTACATGAAGGCTGGGATATGCCTGAAGGAAGCAATAAGGTAAAAGTTACTGAGAAGTCGAAGAATATCAAGGCTTCTTATAAGAACGGAACGTTGACTATAAAGGCTGCTAAGGGTACGGAAGACGGAACCCGGGCCAAGCTGATATTTGTATATACCGGCGCAGGAAAAGACTCCGGCGGTATGGATGAAAGCTATATCGTAACCGTTGGGTAAATTACATTGACCCGAGAGTATTATAAGGAGATTCGGATGCAGAACGTGATAGATATAAGGGTGGAGACGGATTCGAATATTACCCTCCCGCAGGTTATCATCAAAACTGATAGCCAATCGGAACTTACGGAAAAAATAGTATACGCTATAGAACGGTGTATAGAAAATGAATACCCAAAGGTTACCGCTGTTAACGAGAATACCATGGTATTACTAAATCAATGGGATATTATCAGGATTTTTACGCAGAATCGGAAGCTTTCGATATGTTCACAAAACGGCACATATGAATCAAGGCTTGCTTTAAGCGGTCTTGAAGAAATCCTAAACAGAGATGACTTTATAAGGATCAGCCGGTTTGAAATAATAAACTTAAGAAAAGTTTCGGGATTTGATCTGAGCGTTTCGGGTACGATAAAAGTATTATTCGAAAACGGCACAGAAACCTGGGTAGCACGTCGTTATGTAAAGGCTATACAGGAGAAACTTAAAGCCCTGGGCAAGGGGGTGGAGTAGATGGAAAAATCTAAGAAAAAGATTATTATCCTTGCCATAACCGGTGGACTATCCGGAATGCTGATCTGTTTTATAATGTCCATGCTTACATCCGGTTCGGGAGAAGAAGATATAAGTGTCGCAAGAAATATTTTTTATTATGTTATCAGTTTCCTTCACGGAGCAATATGCATGGGAACAGTTGTGATATATGAAATAGAGCACTGGAGCATAGCAAGGTGCACAATAACTCATTTTATAATCACTCTCACGAGTTTTTATTTGCTTGGTTTTTTGCAGGAATGGCTGGTGTTCGGAAGTTTATCTTTTTGGATTATTACAGTATGTTTTATTGTAGCATATATTATTATCTGGCTTATAAATTATATCAGATTTAAGCGTATGATAAAATCGATGAATAAGGATCTTGAAAAAATGAAAAAGTCCGTGTGACCGTTCGTACCCGATATTTTACCGTTTAACCCTGAATACTATATTTGGGGTTATTTTTTTGATATATTATACGATATACAAAATATAGGTTGGCGTCGAAAATTGTTTATTTGGCATATTGTAGGAGGATGGGATATGAGAAGAAAAATATTTTTGATTCTTTTATTAGCGAGTATTTTGCTATTATTTTCAGGGATACTATAGGATCAAAAGCCGAAGAAAAATATTCCTCCGGATTGACTTATCAATTTTCATTTCCAAACGCTGTTATTACCGGAGAAGTTGGCAGTGCTTTGTCAAACCAGGATTATGTCATCAATTTTGGAGGCAAGTCGTTGGTCAGAAAAATCCCGGCCGGCACTGATATCAGCAGCTGGTTCTCAGGAGTTCATTCAGATAGACCTTTTGGGATTAGTGTAACAGTATCAGAAACAGCAGAAGTGGGAGCCACAGGCATAAAAATTGAGTTTACAGGTACTCCCTATGGAGCTTCGGAAGATGAAATAAAGATGTTTGTGCAGGAGAAATACTTTGATATATTGATTTCAAATGACAAGGTATGGTCCGAAGTAAGTTTTACAAATGTAAAGACTCCAAAATATAATATTAAGAGAAATTATACTGTTCCGTCAGGATATGGCGGAGCCGGAAATGATATCTATTTTAAGTGTAACAGCGGCGATAAATTTATTTTAAGTGGTGCTAAAGGAACAGCAATAGCAAATACAGAACTAAATGTATTTCTTAATGCTAATTTTATCAGAGATGTAAGCGCCGGAACCGTCATTAACAGCTGGTTTACCGGTGCGACATACGGGTATGATGAATTTACACATACAAGCAGGACTTCCTACCTGCCTGATGGTATTACGGCAAAAATAAAATATGCGGTCAAAAAAGGAGATAATTCGTTCGTTATAGTATTTTCCGGAACCCCTGCGAAAGGATCTAAGGATCTGATAGCTTTCACTATTCCTAAAGATTATATATCTCATAATTATCAGAGCGAAAAATGGGATACTACCGGACCTGCCAAAGTTATATCTTTTTCAGGACAGTATTGTTACAACATTACCACGACCGATCCGACAGAACTATATTCCGAGTACATTGAGATAACATATCCTGATGTTGATATTCCTGCCGGATATCCCATAAAGGAAAGTGACGGGCTTGTTATCCGATATGAACTTTTTGGATATGATGCAAACGGAAATAGGATAAAATTTAATAAAGGCAATTTTCCTACAAATCCTACTGTCAGGGGTATGTCATATCAGGATGCGGGAACGAATAATTATAACGATGTTATAACTACGTATACGGGACTTACAGCCAGGATAACAAAAATAGAAGACTATTATTTTGAGGCTACTTTAAGCGGAACTCCGAGTAAGCATTCCAGTTATCCGTATACTATCAACGGATACTCTTTCGTACTGAATCAGGGCTATACAACGGTCTTACACAGGATAAGGGGGATTGCTTCGGATACGACGACACTGCGTATAGTAGAGCCTGATCCGGAACTAACTATGTCAACAGAAGCGACAACCGGGGAAGTGAGGATTACTTCTGAAGTAGGTGATCCTAAAGCTACTATGAATTGTTACTCTTTTATAGTTAACCTTGGAAACGATACTTTG
>JAEEGL012499660.1_pt1 | contig 10990 bp, 9 predicted proteins | sample 9134231 | NCBI WGS metagenome assembly JAEEGL01 (sample SAMN16246548, study PRJNA631951) | gut metagenome | biome: gut microbiome; feature: rumen; material: fiber-attached | host: Bos | place: Iran: Karaj | collected 2018-10 | reverse complement strand
CTTCATCGTCCGTCTGCCCGAGGGCTACGAGACCGAAGTCGGCTCCGGCTCCCGCTCCCTCTCCGGCGGCGAACGTCAGCGCGTCTCCATCGCCCGGGCCCTGCTCATGTCCCCGTCCATCCTGATCCTCGACGAGGCGACGGCCGCGATGGACACCGAAACCGAACGCCTCATCAGCGACGCCCTCGCCAAGCTGGTCGAAGGACGCACCTGCATCACCATCGCCCACCGTCTCTCCACCCTCAAGGACTGCAACTACCTCTTCGTCATCGAAAACGGCGAAATCGCGGAAGAAGGCCCGCCGGACGAGCTCCTTGCCCGGGGCGGCGTCTACTACAAGCTGTACAAACTCCAGAGCGAGGCCATGAAGAAGGTCCTCTCCGGCATGTGACCGGACCCCAAGGAGGTTCAACACCATGAAGAACAACAATACCGCTCCGACCGAAGACAAGAAGACCGCTCCCGTCTCCGAAAAGAAGACCGAGGCGGAGGAGAAGAAGCCCGCTCCGGCCCCGGACGAAAAGGAAAAGAAGGAAGCACCGGCGGATCCCGCGGAGGAAAAGACCGAGGAGATCAACGCGGACGACCTTTTCAAGCACCGGGTCTCCATCAATATGACGCCGGAAAACAGCTGGTTCTCCGCTTCCGAGGGGGGACTGATCTCCCTGAAAATCATCAACGCCGAGGGAGAAGAGGAATTCTTCGAGCGGGTGGTCATCCGCCGGTCCTTCCCCGTCACCTCCCCGGACGAATTCCTCTCCGTCAGGGAACCCGACACCCGCGCGAAGGGACGCGGCTCCGAGATCGGCATGATCCGGGACATCCACATCTTCGACAAGAAGACGGTGGACCTCATCAACGCCGAGCTGGATATCCGCTACTTCACCCCGATCATCAAGCGCATCACCTCCGCCAAGGAAAAGTTCGGCTACAACTACTGGGAAGCCGAGACCTCCGCCGGCAAGGTGTCGATCGTATTGAACAACCCCTTCTCGAACATCCGCGTGCTGGAGGACGGCCGGATCTACATCTTCGACATGGACGGCAACTGCTTCCTGATCCCCGATCCGACGAAACTCGACCGCCTCACCTACCGCACCATCGAGATCTATCTCTGAGATCCGGGAGGGACCTTCCATGAAACTGATGTACGAGATGCCCGGGCCCGACCGCGCCGCATACGACGCTGCCGCCGCCCCGGACGAAATCCTCATGTACTGCGTCCCGTTCAATATATGGGAAGAGCGGTTCGTGAGCGGCTGGACCGCCGTGACCGACCGCGCGATCTATTCCATCCTCGACGGGAAGGTGCTCGCCAGCTACGAGCTCGCAAGATGCACCGTCTTCTCCACCGAAGTGCTGTACGGCAACTGCGCCTTCTACGGCGTGGTGGACGGCACGACGACCCTCATCAGCCAGTTCCTCTCGGGCCGGAACCTTCCGCGGTATTCCGTGCTCGTGCAGGCCTGCGAGGATCTCGCGAAGAAGAGACGCGACGAACGGGATCCCGGCAAGCCCGTGGAGAACAAGGAGAGCGAGCATTTCTGCCCGAAGTGCGGACGCCCCTTCATCCCCGGCACAACGATCTGCCCCTTCTGCCGCAACTCCAAAGAGGTCTACATGAAGCTCTGGGGCCTCACCCGGGGTCTGCGCTTCATGCTCTTCTTCCCGCTGATCGTCTCCTTCATCTCCCTGGCGATCCAGTTCGCCCTGCCCGCGATCCAGCGCGTGGCGGTCAACGACTATCTGACCAACGAGAGCATCCGCCCGGTGGGATCGGTATTCTCCGACAAAAAGGTGCAGGCATTCCTGCTCATCTTCCTCGCCATCATCTCCATCGACCTTGTCCACCGCATCCTCGGCGTGATCCAGAGCCGGCTCTCCGCCATCGCGGGCAACAAGTTCACCCTGATGATGCGGACCCTGCTCTATGAAAAGATCTCCACCCTGTCCATCTCCTCGATCTCCCACAAGTCCACCGGCGACCTGATGGGACGCATCACCGGGGACGTGAACGCGGTGCAGGCCTTCATGACCGGACAGCTCCCCACCCTCTTCACCCAGGCGGCCTCCTTCGTGCTCGCGCTGATCTTCCTTCTGATCATCAGCCCGATCATGTCGATGTTCGTCTTCATCCCGATCCCCTTCGTGGTCTGGCTGGTGCGCCGCTTCTGGTCCACCATGCAGAGCCGCAACCGGAAGGACTGGGTGCTCGGGTATCACGTCCGCCTGTTCCTGCAGGACATTCTGAACGGCATCCGCGTGGTCAAGGCCTTCGGCAACGAGGAGCGCGAGATCGCCACCTTCAACCGCCGCACCGACCGCCACACGGCCCAGACCGAATCCAACGCCGTCCTGTTCGACACCTTCTTCCCCCTGCTCGCCTTCGTCACGAGGATCGGATCCTACCTCATCATGTACTACGGGAACTTCCTCCTGTTCAAGGGATCCATGTCCTTCGGCGAACTGCACCAGTTCAATTCCTACGCGAACATCATCTACGGGCCCCTGCTCTGGATCACGGGCATCCCGCGCCAGATCTCGGCCTTCCTTACCTCCCTCGGCAAGGTGCTCGAGATCCTCGAGGAACAGCCCGAAGTCGCCGATATCAACCTCCCGATCGACATTTCCATCGAGGGGGACGTCACCTTCGACCACGTGACCTTCGGCTACGACAGCTACAACCCCGTTCTCGAGGACATCAACCTCACGGTGAAGAAGGGCGAAATGATCGGCGTCGTGGGACATTCCGGCTCCGGCAAGACGACCCTCATCAATCTCCTGATGCGTCTGTACGACGTGACGGACGGCGCGATCCTGATCGACGACGTCAACATCAAGGACATTTCGCAGAACGCGCTCCGCTCCCAGATCGGCGTGGTGCTGCAGGAGACCCACCTCTTCTCCGGCTCCATCCGCGACAACATCAAGTACGCGAAGCCCCACGCCTCGGACGAGGAGGTCATCGAGGCCGCGAAGCTGGCGAACGCGCATGACTTCATCGTGAACCTGCCCGACGGGTACAACACGATGATCGGCGAGAAGGGCTATTCCCTCTCCGGCGGCGAGCGGCAGAGAGTGGCGATCGCCCGCGCGCTGATCCACAACCCGAAGATCCTCATCCTCGACGAGGCGACCGCCGCGCTCGACACCGAGACGGAAAAGCTGATTCAGGACGCGATCAACAAGCTCGCGAAGGACCGCACCGCCTTCTGCATCGCACACCGTCTGTCCACCCTGCGCAACGCCGACCGTCTGATCGTGCTCGACAAGGGGCACCTTGTGGAATTCGGCACGCATCAGGAGCTGCTCGACAAGAAGGGCTTCTACTGGAGGCTCGTCATGGCGCAGCGGCAGGACTCCGGGATGCTTGACAAGGCTGACAAAATCCTGAAGGCGAAAGCGGGAGCGTAAAGGGGAACGCGGCTTTTTCGAGGAAAAAGCCTGGCAAAAAGCTTTCATAAAAAAAGAATCACCGTGCAGGTTCCTAACGGATGTTGGGCGAACCTGCACGGTTTTTGTTTTTGGATGCAGCGGGCTATTCCTTTGCTGAGCGGGTTCGGCAAAACTGTCGCCGGTATCGAAGGAGAATCAGTTCGTCTTCTTCACCCGCAGCCGGTCAAACAGGATCGAGAAGACCCAGTCGCGGTGGACGACGTCGACGTGTTCGATCTCGCCGGGCAGTTTTGTGAAATCGTAGCGGTTGTCATCCATGACCCACGGGCGCGGGCACGGCGACGAAGAGAAGGTCCCCGGCTCGATCACGCCCGCCACGGTGGAGATATCCCAGATCACGCGGCTCCAAGAGACCGCGTTCTTCGGCTTGCACGCCGCCACGTTGTCGCAGAGATAGTCCCCGAGGGGGGAGTCGCCGCGCAGATGCGCCTCGAGCTCATGGATCTCGAGGATCAAATGACTCACGACGCCCTGACACGGGAAAAGAAGCACCGGAACGCCCGACGCGAAGAGCGCGTTTGAGGCGTTTTTGTCGCCCTGCATGTTGAATTCCCCGCCGTCGAACCACTTCGCGTGCCCGCCGAGCCAGATCACGGCGATTTTTTCCCTGATCTCCGGATGAAGGAGGATGGCGGACGACACGTTGGTGATCGCGCCGATGGCGGTGACGAAGGTGATCCCGTCATATGCGAGCGCGTATTCGGCGATCTTGTCCGCCGCCTCGCTCTTCACGGGAGTTTCGGGATCGGGCATCCGTTCCGACGAGCCGCGGTAATACGGCGGCTGCTTCACGCCGTGCGCGCGGGCGACGAGGGAGGAGCAGCGGCCGATCTCGTGATAACTCTTTTCCATCCCGTCCGCCCACGATTCCGAATTGGAATTGTGGAACGGCGCGGCGGTCACGCAGGCGAGGTCGATCCTGTCCGGCGCGAGCATGGCGAGGGACAGCGCAAACTGGTCGTCGATTTCGTTGTAGGTGTCGGTGTCAAGGATCATTCGCTTGACGCCGGGCTTTTTGAGCTCTTCCCGAATGTTCATGGCACACTCCTTCCGATCGGATGAAAGTGGAAAGCGGGCTGTCAATATGTCAGATCGAAGTTTTCCCGCATGACGCGGTTCGCCTCCGCGCGGCGCTCGGAATAATACGCGGAGAGATCGTTCGTCGCGGCGCAGTCCCGGATCAGGCGGAAGGTGGCGTCCGCGATTTCGGGATAGGCGTTGCCGAACGCGAGCGCGAAATCGAAGGAAGCCGTCTTCAGGATCAGGTCGATCATGTTGATCGTCCCGTTGTCGCGGACGACGTTCATCATATTGTATTCGACGTAGGCGTCCCCGAAATATCCGCTGGACGCCGCGTTCAGAGCGGACAGGATGATGACGGGGATCTCGGGGTTGGTGTGGTTCTTCGGGATCGAAAAAATCAGGGTGTTGTTGTCCGCGAGGGTCTTGTAGCTCTCCTGCGCCGCGACTGCCTTCGGAAGGGGCAGCACGCCCCAGTCGACCGCGGCATTCGTGAGGGTCGGCATGGTCTCGAGATAATCGACGCGGAACGCCGTCTCTCCGCTCGCGAAGAGCTGTGCCGTGTCCTGCTCGCTCCGCACCTGAACGGTCGGGTTGTTGTAGAGCTGACTTAACACGTTCAACACGGATTGGCCGTTGCGGAGCGTAAAGCCCACCATCGGCACCTTCCGCGCCTCGGACGTGACGAACAGGTTCCCCATCGATTTGAAAACGAGGTCGGGCAAACGCGCCGCAAGTTCGTCCGCGGCGGAGAACGTCATGCCCGCGCTGCCGACCGTTTCGACAGCGGAACGGATCTCGAGCAGCTCGTCCCAGGTCCACTGCCCCGCCGCCGTGCGGTTATAGAGCGCCTCGACGTCCACGCCCGCCCCGGTCAGGGAGGCGCGGTTAAAATACAGGGCGGCGAACCGCGTCGGCTCGATGGTCGCATCTCCCGCGATCCCGTAGGTCCGGTAACCGCCGGAGGTCATGTCGGAGGATTCGCTGTTGAAATACGGCTGCGTGATGTCGAAAAAGGGCGCGGTCCGCATATTGAGCAAGAGGTCCCCGTACTGGAACTCTCCCGTGCGGTAGAGGGGGATCATGATGAGATCGGAATAGAAGGAATCCGCGGCGATGTTCTGGGCGAGCTTTTCCCGGATGTCGTCCGGGCTTTCCACCTCGAACAGGATGGTGATGTTGTACCGGTCCTCGATCTCCGCGTTGCGCTGGATCGCGAGGCGGGACACGACGCTTTCGGTCTCGTCGGGGGCGATATAATGCGAATCCGCGGTCGTGAGGAAAAAGACCGCGCCTTCGTAATCCCGCCCGGGCAGCTCGTTCAGATAGGCGTCTGAAATCGCTTTGCTGTCCTCGCGGGTCCTGTATTTCGTAAATTTCGTGATTTCGGGAACGTGTTTTTCCATTTCCGTTTCTTCTGCGGACTCTTCGGTCTCCTGCCCGGACATATCGTTCAGGACAATGAAGCCGCATGAGCAAAGCGATGCGGCAAGGAGGAGGGCAAGAAGAGCGGCAAGCAGAATTCTGAGCTTCATGTGAGACTCCTGAGGGTGACGGAATGATTTCCAGAAATTACCGGTTCTGTCCGGCGGGATCCTGTGATATAATTGACATGCGGGACAAACTGAAAAAGGAGGAATTGATCGTGAAAAAAATCAGGGTCCTGTGTCTGGCGCTCGTTCTGAGCGCTTTGAATGTCCCCGCGGCCGCCGAAAACGCGGCGCCGGTGAGGGACGGGCTTTCCGTCGCGGCTGACGGGAGAGGCGGGCTTTCCGTGGTGGCGGACGGGGAGGAATATCCGGGGGAGGTGCGGCTGATCGAGGACACCGCCTATGTCGCTCTGCGGGAGTTCGCGTCGTTCGCGGACGAGCCCGCGGTGGAGTGGAACGGGGAAACAAGGGAGGCGACGGTCACGACCGCCGATCTGACTCTTCTCGCCTCGCCGGACAGCCGCGTCCTCTCGGCGAACGGGCGGTACCTGTGGTGCGCGCGGGAGGTCTTCGCCGACGAGGGGGTGCTCTATGTCCCGCTCCGTCAGCTTGCCCTCGCGTTCGGATATACCTGCGTCTATGAAGCGGGACCGCACCGGGTCGTGCTCGAGCGGTTCGCTTCCGCGGTCCCTCCGGTGGAGCGCGCACAGGAGGACGTCTATTGGCTTGCGAAGATCATCGAGGCGGAAAGCGGCGGGGAGAGCTTTCTCGGCAAGCTCGCGGTCGGCTGGGTCGTGCTCAACCGGGTCGCGTCGGACGAGTTCCCCGCTTCGGTGCGGGACGTGATCTTCGACCGCGAAAACGGCGTTCAGTTCACGCCGACCGCGAACGGGGCGATCTTCGGCGATGCCGGAGAAGAATCCGCGCTCGCCGCGCTTATCTGTCTGGACAATCCGACCGCTTCTCCCGACGCGCTTTACTTCATCAACGCGGCGCGCGCGTCGAATTTCTGGGTGCCGAATTTCTGCACGTACTTATTTTCGATCGGAAACCATGATTTTTACCGCTGAGGGGGCTTTCCGGCCGCCTCGGCGTTCACCTCGCGGCGGATGCGGAACACCTCGCGGAACATCTTCACGCTGTCGCGGAGCAGGCGCACCTTCGAGGCGCGGTGCCTCAGCACCGTGACGGGATATTCGCCGACCGTGAAGCCGAGCTTTTCCGCGCGGAGCAGAACTTCGAGGTCGAACGCCCAGCCGTCGGTCCGGGTGCGGGAGAGAATCCCGTGTGCCGCGGGAGCTGAGAAGAGCTTGACGCCGCATTGGGAATCCGTATGGCGGAACCCGGCGGCGAGGGACAGGAGCTTTAAATAAACGCGGGAGGCGAGTTTTCGCGCTGCCGTATAGCCCGCGTAACCGTCCTTCGCGAGAGCGCGGGAACCGATGAGCAGATCGACGCCGGTCCTTTCCCGCTCGTCGAGCATGGACAAAAGAATCTCCGCGCCGTAGGCGAGGTCGCTGTCGGTGAACGAAACGACGTCCGCGCGGCTCTCGAGCATGCCCGCGCGCACCGCCGCGCCCTTGCCCCGGTTCTCTTCCGCTCTGAGGACGGAGATCGAGCCGTGGGACAGCGCGGTCTTTTCGGCGAAATCCTTCACGATCGCGCCGCAGCCGTCCGTGGAGCCGTCGTCGGAAAACAGGATCTCATAGCGAAAATCCGGAGTTTTCCGTCCGTGCGCTTCGAGAACGTCGGTCAGATCCCGCGCGCATGTCTCGATGACCTCGCTCTCGTTGTACATGGGGATCACGACGCCGAAGAGCATGTCACACCTCGAAGAACGAAGAGAGAGAGATTCACGGACGCCGTCAGGCGCATTCCGTCGCGCTGTGCAAGACGCCGTCTTCCGTCCTCTCCCGTTTTATGATAAAAGGGGGTCATAACGAAAAGATTTTCGAGCTCTTCCCTGCTCTCTGCCGCAAAGGAAAAGGCGAGGGGGACGCGCTCGAGCAGTTTCAGCGGGGAGTCCTCGGGAGGCGCGGGAAGATATTCGGTCGTGCGGACCTCGTCGTACAGCTCGCGCCTCAGCTCGATGAGGTGATCCCGTCCCGCGGAAACCACGGCGAGGATGCCGCCGGGGGCGAGCACGCGCGCCGCCTCCGCCCACGGGACCGGAGCGAACAGGCTCAGCGCCGCCGACGCGCAGGCGTCCGCGACGGGCAGATGAAAGATATTGCCCGGCAGGCACGCGACGGTCACGTCCCCTTCCCGGGGCGAGCCGAGCGCGCCGCGCGAGAAGTGTCCCCGGGCGCGGGCGAGCGCGCATCCGCGTTCCGCCGCGTATTTCGACGCGTCAAATCCGAGCGCCAGAACGGGAGCGGCGCGCTTTTCGAACAGCAGCTCCGCCGTGCGGCAGGTATGCCATCCCTCTCCCGCGCCCATGTCGACGACGACCGCTTCCCCGTCCGGCAGGAGGCGGCACAGCGCGTCGGCGAGCGCTTCGTCGATCAGATCGTAACGACCGAGCGAGAGAAAAGCGGTCCGCGCCCGCACCATGACGGCTTCGTCGCCGGCGCGGGCGTTTTTCATTTTTCCGGGCGGCAGCAGATTGACGTATCCCGCCCGCGCGAGATCGTAGGCGTGCCGCGCTTCGCAGACAAGGGATCCATCGCGGCGGGCGAGCGTCCCGCCGCACGCGGGACAGCGAAGAAGGTCAAGCAATTCTGTCATATCGCATATCAGTCGACGATGGATTGGATGAGCTTCGCGTGCAGCGCGTACCGCTGCGTGTAGAAGCCGTTCGTACAGGTCGAAAGCGTGAGCACGCGGTCGTTCGCCGTGAACTCGACGTCCTTCTTTACGGAGGATTTGTCGCGCACTTCGTCGGCGAAGTCGATGAATTCCTGCGCGTTGCGGAAGCCCACCTTGAAGTATTCGTAGTCGTACCGCGATTCGTAAACGGAAAACGGCTCGTAGACGAAAATCCCCTCGATCGTATAAATATAAATATACGTGCTGTTGAAAACATCCTCGTTGAAGAATTTCGTCACGTCGTGGAGCATGTCGCCCGTCGAAATATTGTGCCCGTAGAACACGGTGTTGTAGTTGCGTGTGATCGTGCGGTTCAGGCGGTAGTCCGCGAAGATCGACCCGTAGGGGTTGAACTCGCCGTTGGAGGCGTGGTTCAGGTAATAATCGTTGTCCTCGCACTGCACGAGGGGATAGTTGATATTCGTTCCGCTGACGGTGATCCAGCCGTAGATGTCGGGATTGATGCGGGAGAGGTTCTGCAGGCCCGCGCGCATGCGCTGCAGCTCGACGTTGTAGCTGCCGGAGCCGGAGCTGACGGTTTCGACGGGTGCGGGCTCCTCCTCATCGGAGACGCCTTCCTCGAGGAGCTCGGTCATGGTGCGGATGGTCCTCTGCCCCGCGTCCATGCTCAGTCCGGAGATCTCGGCCTCGCCCGCGCCCATCGGGTCGTTGATGTCAAAGGAAAAACCGGTTGAAAAGAATTCCTCCTGCAGCTGGGAATAGATCCGGCTGCCCTCCCGTTTCTGGATCATATTGCGGACGAGCAGAAACGAGCTGACGAGAAAGGCAATAAGAAAGAGCCAGAAGAGGACCCGCCGGATCCACTCGAAAATGCCGGGGCCCTCCCGCTTTCCTTCGGCGGCGGGAGAGAGGTCGATATCCTCTTCCCTCAGTTCTTCAAGGGAATTGATGAACGTTCCGCCCGTAAAATCGGAATCCTCAATGGTACGGTCGAATGTATATTCCTCGGCAAACACTTCGTTGTCTTCCTTTGCCGGGGCGTTTTTCTTCTTTTTGAACAGTTCCATGTCAGTCCTTGCAAAACCCGGTCCCATGCCGGGAGAGAACAATATCACAGGATTATTATATCGCAAATTTCCACGCGCGCAAGGGAGGGGGAAAAGAATTATCTTTTTTTTCATCGGATATTTACATTTCCCGCGCCCCCTTTTCCCGGGTTTTCCAAAGCGTGAAAAAACATACGGGAATTTGCGGCGGTTTTTCCGTTTCCTCTTGACAATCCCTCCGTTTCGTGATTTAATATATATACAGAAACCGCAAATATGCTTTCTCGGAGGATACCATTATGTCTGTCAAGCAATTATCTGTTTTTGCCGAAAACAAGAACGGATCGCTTTATGAGATCACAAAAATTCTGAGCACCGCGGGCATCAACATCCGCGCCTTTTCCATCGCCGATACCCAGAACTACGGCATTCTTCGACTGATCGTCAACGATCCCCGCGCCGCCGCCATGGCGCTTTCCGTAGAGGGACGCATCGTGAGCGTCACCGACGTGGTCAGCGTGCAGATCCCCGACGAAAAGGGCGGTCTCACCGAACTCTTGCGCGTGCTGACCGAAGCGGATATCTCGGTGGAATACCTGTACGCCATCGTCGCTTCTCCCGCGTCCAGCGCCTACGTCGTCCTCCGCGTGGAGGACAACGTGAAGACCGAAGCCCTGCTCACGGAAAAAGGCTTCGTTCTCCTCACCGACGCGGACCTGAAATTCTGAGTCTTACGCTTAAAACGAAAATAAACCGTGCGGCTGATTCCGGACCAGCCGCACGGTTTTTCCGTCTTTTTGCTTCGGCGCTTACGCCGTCACGATGCCCGCCGCTTCGCGGAACTCGGGCAGATTCTTCGCTTCCTCGCGCATTTTGTACTTTAAGATCTTGCCCGCCGCGTTCATCGGGAAGGAATCGACGAATACCACGTACCGCGGCACCTTATGCTTCGCCATATGCGTGCGGACGTAGTCCTGGATCTCCTCGGCGGTGCAGTCCTCGCCGGGCTTTTTGATGACGCACGCCATGATCTCCTCGCCGTACGCCTTGTCGGGCACGCCGATGACCTGCACGTCCTCGACCTTCGGGTAGGTGTAGATGAAGTCCTCGATCTCCTTTGGGTAGATGTTCTCGCCGCCGCGGATGATCATGTCCTTGATGCGGCCCGTGACCTTGTAGTTTCCGTCCGGGAGACGCCGCAGCAGGTCGCCGGAGTGCAGCCAGCCGTCCTTGTCGATCACGGCGGCGGTCGCCTCGGGCATCTTGTAG
>JAEEGL012408633.1_pt1 | contig 10990 bp, 10 predicted proteins | sample 9134231 | NCBI WGS metagenome assembly JAEEGL01 (sample SAMN16246548, study PRJNA631951) | gut metagenome | biome: gut microbiome; feature: rumen; material: fiber-attached | host: Bos | place: Iran: Karaj | collected 2018-10 | reverse complement strand
CAGTACAGTTGACGGTTCACTGATAGCTGATGTTGTAAGCTGGATGTCAGGAAAAGGATATGCAGATACCGATGCTGTTATTGCTACAGGAACTGATGCCGATAAAACAGCCCTGTTCAATATCTATAATAGCCATACGGATTTTGCAAATAATAATCAAAATCTGTATTGGGGACAAGGTTAATTTAAGAATATACAAAAAGAGGCGGCTGAGAAGAAATCTCAGCCGCTTTTAATTTAAAATACGTTTTTATTTACACGGTATGTTTTACCATTAATTTGAACAACTTCTGTCACGTCACCACCATATGAACGCAATTTTTTTACAGGATACATTTTCCCCTCAATAAAAACTACATCACGATATACTTGTTCAGCTGTTTCTTCAAGAGACTTTGCATCAAGAACTTTCATAACAGGGTGAAATTTATCGCCAATTTTGACACCGCCTCTGCCCGTCGGCGGAACTTTCATTCCTGAAAAGCTTGGATTAAATGATACAGAATTCAACATACACACAATCCCATTTTAATTAACTTGCCCATATAAAAACCCTTCTTGTTGTTTTTTTGACATCATACATTGCAAACTTTACAAAAGTTTATGATGGCGGATTTATCGTTTCTTGATAGCAAATTTATTTTTTACAGTTTTTTATTCCATAGGAGGTAACTAAAAATATGATTAATGGAATTGATAATTCAAACAATACTTCATTTCAAGCAGCATTAAAAATCTATAGTGGAACAAGTTTGAATCCGAAACAAATACAAGCATTAGAAAAAAATTTTGCAGAAAAAACAAAATCTATACTGCCCAAAGCTACATTAAATGTCGAACATGACGGATTCGTAGTAACTGGGACTGACTGGGAAAGAATTTTTTGGCTGCATGATGAAGGTACAAAGATGTTGAAAACTCTTTCGCCCAGACAATTAATGAATAAATTATTAAAATTATTCGGTGCATACCAAAATGAAATGGAATCAATTAAGGCGAGTGATGAATACTTAAGTTCTCTATTAAAACTATTTAAAGATAAAAAATTAGATAGCTCTATTGAAGAAGATTTTGCATACGAATTAGCTCATCTGGAAGGGAAATTAAGAGATGATATGTACAATGAAGTCTTTGCCAGTGATTCATTCCTTAAATATGTAAAATAACATCCCAAAACCGAACATCTCGCAAATCCGGATAAACACAATATGAAAATCGCTTCTGTTACTAATCAATCTCTTTATAAGCAGACCTCTTTTGGAAGTATGGGGTATTCTTATGGTGAATATTGGGACATGTACGGAATCAAAAGAGAAACCCAACATACGACCCAAAAAAGAGGTGATATTTGCCTGGAGGATTTTGCAAAATTATTACAAAAGCGATTTGAAAAGTTTGACAGGGTGAATATTATGCCTATGAACGTTTCTGACGGCACAGAAGCATACCTCTTTGCCAATGCAATTATCAGAAACGAAGGGCTGGAAACATTTAAGAAAAAATATTCTATTAAAGCATCGGATGTTATTGCAAAAGTTATCGACAGATACCCGAGAAGCGGGCTGCTGCATTTATACAGTGAAGAAGTAAAAGAATTTGAAGGATTGGGAATAGATATCTTAGAAGAGGTTAATATAAAAGATTATGAGAACAAATTAGTACGACAAGTAATAAGGCCTAACAGATTATTTAAATTAAGTGACGAATACAGAAAATATTTTGATTTTAGCGTTGCTGACCTGCAGAAAAGAGTTGAATATCTTAACGATGAAGGGAATTCCGTAATAGCAATAAGAAATTGCTTAAGACAAAGTTTCGGGAGTTTGCAATCAGCGACTATTATCAGAATTCTTGCGAGCAAAATGAAAGGCGCAAGTCTGTTCATAACCGGGGACTACGACCGAGGACTCACAATAATTGATGACACTTTGAAAAGTTGTTTTGTCGAACTCAAACACAATATCTGGGGATTAAAGGGCTACGGCCGCGTTGATAGTGCTATGAGTAAATATCTGTATAGAATAATCTAGCATGTAGGTTGGGTATACTTGCCTAACAATAACCTTTAAGTTAATTATTCCTGTGCAATAAATTGCACCCTACAAACTATGCAAACTGCCAGTATTAAACGTGCCATCGGAACGAAATAACATTGTCATTCATTTTATGATAGTATGTATTTTAGCTGATTAAAAAACATAGAATGAAACAAAAATAAACAAAGGGATGACAATGACTAAACCAGATATATCCATAATATTACCTGTGTATAATGTAAAAAACTATTTGCGAGAAGCTCTGGATAGTGCTATTAATCAAACCCTGAATAATATTGAAATAATCTGCGTAGATGATTGCTCGACAGACGGGAGCTTAGCTATTTTGGAAGAATACGCAAATAAAGATTCAAGAATAAAAATAATTAGACAAAAACAAAATATGGGAGAAGTTGTAGCTAAATATACAGGTGCCAAAATAGCAAAAGCGGATTATATAGCAACAATTGACCCTGATGACTGGGTACAACCTGAGACATACGAGGTTATGCTTAAAAAGGCATTGGAGGTTGATGCAGATGTGATTGTATGCAACTTTCATATCATTGATGAAGAAGGAAATTTGCTGAATAAATGGGATGTTGTAGACGAGAGAATGGCGAAAAACGATAAATATCTTGACGAAACCAATATTATACAAATCAATCCCGCGACTATAAACAAAATTATAAAAAAAGAATTGTACTTAAACGCTCTCAATTTTACCGATCGTGATGTCTGGAAGGATATGCTGCAATATTGGAGATGTTATACCAATAAACATTGCCGGGCTGTTTTTATTACTGACCATTTTTATATGTATAGAATCAGGCACGATTCTATAACAAATACTCCTATTTCTTGCAAATTACATTTTAAATATTTTTGCAAAACAATTGATTTGAGACTAAAGTACTTACTGGAAAATAACTCTTATACAAGGTATAAATCTGTCTTTTGGAAACCGGTTTTAAGATGGAAAGACTGTTTTGAAAAAGCATATAATGTAAAAGAAATAATAAAAATCGCTAAAAAATATAAAATTGATAAAAAAGATTATTCCATATTGTTAAAAAACGAGGATAATAATATACAAACTATTTTTTCACTTAAAAACAAGTATTCAAATAATAAAAAATATAAAGTATTAACGATTTTTGGTACAAAAATAAAATTCAAAATCTCCAAAAAACGGAAGCATAAACAAAAAGGTGGTAAAAACCCTTAGCGTTGTTTTTTGATAATATGAGGGCTAAACTTTACAAAAGTTAAATAATGGCCATTAACCACCCAGCATCAACATAATAACAAAAATTTAAATTATTATATTATACGATTTTCCTTTGTCTTACGGGTAACTTTCAACTGGTAATCAACATCATCCAGATAATTTCTTAGCAGCTTATCATAAGTTACGTCAAGAGAAACGAACCTGTCTCTGATTCTGCCGGGCCACTTGATATCATCTTTTACCAGGAATTTTTCACCGATAGCAATACGGTATTCTCTATTCAAATCTACGGGTTCAAATTCTTTTGTAAATTCATTTCTAACCCTTATTGCATCCGCAAATGACTTTTTCGATTTACCCTCAATGATATCAGATATTAGTGTTCTGTTAACCTGAATATCTGACCACTGAATAATTGTATTACGTTTCGGAGCTTTAAGGTTACTTTCTATGTTTTCGGTAATCAGTCCGACCAGTTCTTCTCCTGTAATTCTGCCCATCCCTATCTTGGATAAATCTTCACTTACACCGTCAAACACTTTCATTATCGCCAAATTATTAGAACCGTCTTTCAGACCGCCCCGAATAATTGATGACTGTACACCGACAATTACATCATTTTCGCCCAAATATTCTCTCATCGAGCGTTTTAGAGCACTGGTCAACCAGTTTGCAAGGTAACTGTTTTTATATCTTATATCTTCACTGAACGGCAATTCAACCTTGTTACCCTCAATATCTGTTAAGCTTACTAGCGGTTTGAGGTCTTCATACAGTATTTCATCAGCATATTGCTGTACCGGATTTTGCTCTATATCAACCTTTGAGGTTGTTTTTGAATAGTAGGTATTAATATCCTTTTCCAGATTACCCTCATCATCAAATCTGAGATTTAATGCCTGAACAAATTCATTATCTTTTCCCAGTGAATTTATATTTGTTGAATTTCTCATGGTGATTAAATTCTTATGGTCATGCCCGTTCAGAATGACATCAATACCGGGAACTTCATCTCTTACCATTTTTGATATCGGGTTACCCATATGGGACAGAAGAACAACAGCACCTTTCGGATTCTTTTTCTTAAATGCTTTAACCTCTTTACTAATAGCATCTATTGTCGGCTGCAAGTCGTCTTTCGTAAGGTTTGCATCTTTCCGGTTGCAATCTCCGTAGAACTTCAAATCCTTTAACAGCCCTGGATTATAGAATTTCATACTCGGAATGGTTGCACCGATGAACAGGACTTTATGCTCAAGCAACGGATCTTTATCATCAGAAATTATAAACACTTGCGCCTTAACAATGTTTGGATTTTCTTCCATTAGCTCTTTCAGATTCTTTGAATTTTCAACATCAACATTAGTCACAAGAGTTTTCATTTTCGTTTTATTCATAACTTTATACATAAATACATCACCAGCATCCAAATCGTGATTGCCCATAGTAAATACCGTTTGGAAATTAGATTTTTTCCCGGCCTGTACATTTACATAATCTATAAACTTACTTAAAAATTTTGCCTGCAAATCACCGCTATTATCTTGCGGATTTGTAATAAACCCGCGTTTTGACGGATTCATAAACCAGTCACCGGCAATCGCAAGTACATTCAAAGTGCTTGGATCGTCTGATTTTATAAAAATATCCTTTTTGTTGTTTTTAACAGTTTGTGCAAGCATCGGATAAGTAAGTAAGTTACCATGATTGTCTGATGTTGCCACAATATTAAGCTGCGCCGCCTTAAAACTTGGGGAATACCCATTAACTAAAGTTATCATATCACTCCTTAATAGCACTATAAATACACCATATTAATACCCCTAAAAAATATATTTGTTAGTTAACGGAATAACTGTTACAAAATTGAAACATTGCAATAATAAGTTCTCGCAATATGCACCGCAGACAGTAAAATAGGTCGGGCTTTAGCCCGACATCAACAGGATAAAAAAATTTAGGTTGTCGGGTTGAAACCCAACCTATTAACTTCGTTCGCGGTTCTGCTCGGAGCTAAAAAAATGGTGCCGCAACTCACTCTGCCGAGCAAAACGAACAGAGAGATTGAGAACTATGTAAGCACAAAAATTTGCACTCTTATATTGTAGCTTTTGTAGCTTCGCTCATGATAGCAAACAGGCATAATTTACCATTGACAAATTCAATATATAAATAGTAAATTAATAGTTGTAAATAAATGAGGATAAAGTATGGCTGATTACACAAAGGGTATAAAAATAAAAACCATAAACGGAAAATATGGTGAATTTATGACTGTTGGTATTAACATCGAAGAGTTCAAAAGTAACCCCGTTAACGAACGGGGTTACGTAAACTTTAGACTTACAAAATCAAGAGCAGGCGAATGGTATGCGGTAAATGATGAACCACAAAATGCTGAGCAGACAAATAGTCAAGCCGAAAATATTGCACAAGCACGACCTATTAAAGAAAAAAGAAGTGTTGCCCGCAGTTCATCCAGCTATAGCGTGGATGTTGATGATTTTGATGACAGAGATCTAGGCATGGAAGACGATTTTGATAATTATACTCCTTACAACACAAACGAAGAAAACTACGATGATGGCAGTTCGTCATACGATGAAAACGAATATTATTACAACTAAATTATAAGGAATAACCGGGGGATAATAAATGCAAGAAAAAGAAAGTTATTTTGACAATTTACTGGCCCACGAAAGAGATAGTTATTTGCATCAGCTCACAACTTATGCAGAAAATTTGTATAGTTACAAGTGGTTTCAGTCTGTGCCAAATGCTGTTAGATTTTATTTAGAGGCACTTTTAATAAATCTTTGTACTAGATACAAAATATCCATAATAACTGATTCTCATAATCATTTGGATATTGATAAAACTATCACTAAGCTTATTAATTATCACTATGACGAAAGTTTAAAAAAAAGTCTACGTCAATGCCAAAAGAAGACGAATGAAGGATCCCATATGGATGAATCCCTCGTTTACGAAAACCAATATATTCAGAATGCAAAAGATAGTTTGAAATATATGAGTGAACTTCACAGATGGTTCAGCAAAGAGTTTTATAACGAAGAATTACCATATAATTACAGTTTTCCCGAGTTTAACAATACTCCTGAGGATCTACAGAAAGAATATAATAAGTTAGAAAAACAATTCGATGCCTTGGAAAAAGAACATCTCAATCTGCTAAAAGGTTTAAACACAGAGGCAAAACAAGAAAGCAACTTACAAAAACTAGATTACAAAGAATATGAGGCAATAAAAAAACAAGCCCAGGAAAATGAAGCAAAATCCGAAGAGATTATTAAGGAACGGAATGACCTAGAAAAAGAAAAAGCAAAATTAAATAAGGAAAAATTAGATTTAAAAACGAAGCAAAAGGAATTAGAAGATTCTAAAAAGATTTTTGAGTGCTCACAAAAGAGTATTGTTAAAAAGGAAAAGAAACTTTCAGAATTAGACATTTGGGAAATAAAACACGAAAACGAAAGAATGAAAGCCGTAAGAAAAGATTTTGAAGCTAAATTAAAAGCTGATTATGACAAAAAGGTTTCGGAACTACAGAAAAATTACTCGCAGGAATCTCGGAAATTAAAAGCATCAATGAAAAGTATTGAGAGAAAAGAGAATGCTTTAGATAAGAAACGTGATCAGCTCAATAAAATTATAAAAGATAAAGTATCAAATCAACTAAATATCCTAAAACTCGAACTGAAGCGAGAGTATGAAAATAAAGAAAATGAATTAAAATCTAAGCTTGTCAGCATTGAAAGTTTGAAAAGAAGCCACAAAAATGAAATTACCCGTCTGATCAATGGTTACAATATACAAATAAGAAGATTAATGGCTATGAGACAAGCTGATATTGACAAGAAAAACAGTAATACTCTGAATAAATCAAATACACCTCAACAAAAAGTTATTACTCCTCCAAAAACAGAAATAGCAAAACCGATTATGGATGAACTTATAAAGAACAAGATTTCACCAAAACTGTATAACGCTGTTAAAAATGCGATAATCACCATGTATACAACAAATAGTAACATGTACATTACTAGAAATACTATAAGAAACTTCCTGCTCGCAGAAAACACACCGATAATAAGTACTTTCGGATTAAGTAATAAACCTGGTTATGGCAGTTTAAGTAACAGAGAAGAATATCAACGACATATAGAAGACATCTTATATTATCTTGAAGATAGTGGGGTTGTTTCAAGTAATTGCGGATATTATAAACTAAATAAAATATAACATGAAACAGCATATTTGCTTGCAAAAAAATGGTGCCGCAACTCGGAATTGAACCAAGGACACAGGGATTTTCAGTCCCTTGCTCTACCAACTGAGCTATTGCGGCACACATCTATTAAATTAAGTAACTCATGCGAGTCACAAGATTTATCATACTTACTCAAGATTCAAAGTCAAGAATAATTCTTGTCCTGTTGAGTTTTCTAGCTTTGGGGTGCAAGGTACAACGTGACGTTTCTGCCCTCAAGCAGCGGTTTTTTCTCAACTACCAACGGATCATTTGCAAGGTCATTTATAAAGCGTTCAGCAAGCTCAAAAGCAAGGTTTGAATGCTGCATCTCACGACCTCTGAGCATAACAACGATTTTGACTTTATTACCCTGAGAAATAAACTTTCTTACGTTTTTAAGGCGAACTTCATAGTCATGAACATCAATCTTATAACGAACCTTTATTTCCTTAACCTCAACAACGCGCTGCTTTTTCTTGGCTTCCTTTGCTCTTTTTGCCAGCTCGTATTTATACTTGCCGTAATCCATAATCTTGGCAACCGGAGGTGCTTGGTTGGGGCTTATAACAACGAGGTCTAATCCTGCTTCATCTGCCATTTCTAAGGCCTGTCTGATAGGAACTACTCCATGATTTGTTCCTTTTTCGTCAATCAATCTGACTTCTTTTGCGCGTATGCGCTCATTCATAATGACATTATCTTTGTCCCTTGTAGGTCTGGTTTCGTTAACTATGACTTGAGTCTCCTATATTGTAAATTGCTTTAACAGTATGACTGTAACATAAACATAAAAATAATACCATATAACAATATTGTCTATATATTAAGTTTTGTAACGGTAAATATATCCGCAGTATATACTCTTTTTCACCCTTTTTAAAAAATTTGTTTATCTAAATACTAAAGTTTTTAGAAATTATGCCGATTACTTAATTGTTAAGATTAAGGATATTAAAGACCGGACAAAATTAAATAAGGAGCGTTAAAGTATGGACACTACACAAGCTGAAGCATCTATGGAAATCTCAAGACAAGAGAGCATGGACATTTCATTACCCCTTCAAACATTGTTTGACGAATGTTTGAACTTTATTTCAGTGAATGATTTCAATCTTTAATCACTAACCCCGAAAAAGTGTAAGAAAGTAAGATAAGCAATTATCTTACTTTTTTATTTGAGAACATTTACCTTTTTGCATCGTTTATTATTCAAGACGAAAGTACACAGAAATTTACATTAGGTAAGTTGTGTATATACACAATAAAATAATTGTAATAAAATAGTGCAAAAAGGGAGAGAACATGAAAAAATCATTAGCTGCTCTTGCATACATCTCATTTATTATAGGTTTTACCGGTCTTGCTGCTCACGCAGATTTTAAAGAGCATTATGACCTTGGGCAAAGTTATGCCGCTCAATATCAGTATCCGAGTGCTATTGAGGAATTTAAAAGTGCTCTGAGAATCAATTATCTGGACAACTCAGCAAGAATCGGACTTATAAACGCCTATCTTGCTTTGGGGACAGATAGAGCGAATAAAGACAAGGACTGGAACAAAGCTGCAGATGATTTCAGAAGCGCTCTTTTTTATCTTAAGTATTATCCGGGACAAAGTACGGCGAACAATTCTGCAGGCGTAATTACACAGACAGAAAAAAACCTTGAGACCTGTCTTGAAAATGCAGGATTTGATTTTTCGTCGGATAACAGATATGCAACCGCTAAAAAATTGAGAGCCGAAGGCAACTTCCCTGCCGCAGGATATGAATTTATGCAGGCACTGGGCAGTAAAACCTTACAAAAAAGCAGTTTTGAACAGACCGCAGAAATAATGAAGGTTTTGGGTAATATTCCAAAATCGGCTGAATTTTATAAAAAAGCAATTGCTGTTGCACCAACAGATTTAAAATTAAGACTTGATTATGCAAAGGCACTGGACAAGATTGATTCAACCGAAGATGCACTGAATGAATATGCCTATGTTCTTCAAAAAGCATCCATAGATAATAAAGATGTTTTGTATTCGTTAGAAAAAACGTTTGTTAAAAAACTTAGCGGACAGCCAAACAATGCAAACCTCAATGCTAATATGGGTGCGATTTTACAAAAACAAGGCCGTCTCGATGAGGCACTAACATATTACAAAAAAGCAGAATCCCTTGACCCTTCAAATATAAACACAAGAATTAATACAGGCACTCTGTATCAGCAAAAGGGAGACTACAAAACAGCAATAAAAGCGTATGAATCCGTCCTGATTTTGTATCCGGATAATGTCAATGCAAACCTGTACCGTGCTCAGTGCTTTGAAAAACTCGGAGATGAAAAAGCAGCACAAGAAGGATTCAAAAAGGTTACCGCTCTTGATCCGAATAATGAAATGCTTAAAACCTACTTCGTTGATAATGCGAAGAAAACAATGTCGCCCGAACAATTTGTTCAATACGTCACAACAAATATGCAGGACAAAGACCCTGCCGGAATCTTTTATGATTACGCAATCGACTTGCACAAAAACGATAAACTTGATAATTCAATATATATGTACTATGCCGCAATCAAAGCAAGCAACGGGAAAAATCCTGAAATGTTCGTAAACCTTGCTCTCGCTCAGGCACAAGGCGGCAAATATGATGATGCCCTCACAACATTATCAAACGCACAAAAAGGTTATCCTAACGACAATTCAATTAAAGATACCCTAAAGAATATAACGGCAATGAAGACAGACAGCTTAATGTCAAATGCAGCTGCGGCCTTCAATAACAAAGATTTTAAGGGTGCTATTAAATTTTACGAGCAGGTAAATCCGACGAGTGCAAATTCTATGATAGGAGTTGCCAGTGCTTATCAAGAGCTTGGGGACAGAGATAATGCACTTGAATACTACAAAAAAGCACTTGAGTTGAAACCTGTGGATTCGGATATAGCATACTATATTGCATGCCTGTACGGCGAAAAAGAAGACTATGCAAACGCAAAAATATATCTTCAAAAAGCAGTTGCCTTCAATAAAAATAACACACAGGCAATTGAATATCTGCAATCAATAGAAGAAACAGACAGGGCTAATAATCTTGCAAATATGCTTGACAGTGCTATAAATCTGTATGATCAAAACAAATATGACGAAAGTCTTGCAAAATTAAACGAATACCTAAAAAGTGATTCAAACAATGCCTACGCCCTTTACTATCGTGGTATGATATACGAAGCGAAGGAAAGACGTAACGAAGCTATTGCAGATTTGAAAAAAGCGTACGAACTGAACAAAGAATTTTCAATATGTAATTACCTCATAGCATCAGACTACGATACGTTAGGAAAATACAAAGAGGCATACGAATACTACACGGCATACGCAAATTCAGATGTTCAGGATGATGAATACAAACAATATGCAAAAGCCAGAGCCGAAGAACTAAAAGAACATGCAAACAAATAGCGT
>JAEEGL012257158.1_pt1 | contig 10990 bp, 7 predicted proteins | sample 9134231 | NCBI WGS metagenome assembly JAEEGL01 (sample SAMN16246548, study PRJNA631951) | gut metagenome | biome: gut microbiome; feature: rumen; material: fiber-attached | host: Bos | place: Iran: Karaj | collected 2018-10 | reverse complement strand
GGGCGGCCGCACCGCCGGACTTCGAGTCCCGGAAAGGTATCTTGACAGGCGTGATCTGCGAATCCCCTGCTGCCGTCCGGGGTTGCTGGCGCCTATCGCTCCGCGATGCGGAGCTCAACGGCCTGCCCGTTCCGGGGCGCGTGGAGATGACCGTCCGTACCGGAGGACTTTCCTACGGTCTGAGGCTCCGGGTGGAGGGCACCCTGCTGCCCGTATCGCGCACGGACAATTACCGGCTGTACCGCCGCGCGGCCGCAAGGTTCACCGTTTCGGGGGACCCCGTCCCGCTCGATTCACGGTCGGATCCCTACGGGTGGACGCTCGCGCTGCGCGGAAGGCTCTCCGCGGCGTGCGCGCGGCTGTTCCCACGGCATGGGGGCGTCGCCGGGGCCATGCTTCTCGGCGACAAGTCCGCCGTCACGGGCGAAGAGAGCGACGCGCTGTACGATTCCGGCATCGGGCACCTGATCGCGGTCTCCGGCCTGCACACGGGCGTGCTCGCCGGTGCCGTCTCCCTGCTGATCCCGCGGCGCCGGCCCTGGCTCCGATTCTGCCTTCTCACGCTTTTTCTCGCGTTCTATGCCGTGCTGACCGCGCTGTCCCCTTCCGTCCTGCGCGCGGGGATCCTCCTTCTGACGGCGGAACTTGCCGTTCCGCTCCGCAGGCGCTACGACGGCCTGTCCGGGCTGTCCTTCGCCGCGGTCCTGATCCTCCTGTTGCGCCCCGCAGCGCTGTTTTACCCCGGGTTCCAGCTTTCCTTCGCGGCCGTGTACGGTCTTGTGCTTCTCGCCCCCGTGCTCGTTCGCCTGCTGCCCGCCTCCCTCGGAGGCCTCGGACGTACGCTCGCCTATTCCGCCGCCGCCGCCGTTTCGATCCTTCCGGTCACCCTCCGCTTCTTCGGCAGGGCATCCGCCCTTTCGCTCCCGGCCAACATGCTCGCGCTCCCGCTCGCGCCCCTGTTCCTGATCCCCGGCGCCGCTGCGCTTCTTCTGGGAATCGTCCTCCCATCCGCCGGGCGGGCCGCGGCATTCTTCCCGGACCTGGTCCTCGGCGCCCTGTTCGCGATCGGGAAGGTGTTCTCGAGCGGCGTTCTCTCGCTTTCCGCCCCGTCCCTTCCGCTTCTCCTGCTTTTTTACGCCGGGCTCTTCCTCGTGTCGGACCTGTGCCTTCTGCCCCGCCGGATCAAATACCCGTGCTCCGCCGCGGCGATCCTCTGCTGCACACTGCGCCTCACGCTCTGACCAGCCCACGGAGTATGGTATAATTAGAAGATGCGTCGATCCGGGAAGGAGGCAGCCGTGGCGAAGACGAAGCTGAAAACGAACGCTGAACAGCGCGACGGGAGCGACGACAGGTTCTTCGCTGCCGCGCGCGCCGGGAACGTATCCGGGGCATGGTACTTCTGCGGTGAAGAGAACTACGCCAAGCAAAAGGCTCTGGAGGCGGTCCGCGCACTCCTGCAGCCCGCCGCCGCGGAGATGAACTGCACCCGTCTCGACCAGCCCTCCCCCGCCGCAGTGATCGAGGCAGCGGAGGCGCTCCCTTTCTTTGACTCCCTGCGGGTGGTCGTGGCCGATCCCCCCTCGGAGAAGGAGGACCGGGAAGCGCTCCTTCCGTGGCTTGGGCAGGTTCCGGAGAGCACGGTCCTGATTTTCCTGGACCGCGGCCTGCCCGGGAAGAACCGCTTTATCGGCTGGTTCGAATCCGAAGGCAGGCTCGTCCGATTCTCGCCGTACGATCCGGCGCGCGCCGCCGCGTTCGTATGCAAGAGAGCCGCCGAAAACGACATCCGGATCGACCGCTTCACCGCGAACGAGCTCGTGCGGATGGTCGGCACGGATCTCGCGGAGCTTCTGAGTGCGCTCCTGCGCGTCGGTGCGTACGCGGGCTACGGCAACGAGGTGCTCTCCTCCCATCTGAAAAAGGTCCTCCCCCCGAACCTGGAGGGCCAGACCTACGACATTCTCGACCATCTCCTCGCCGGGCGGAAGAAAGCCGCCATGACGCTCGCCTCAGAGCTGCTCCGGAACGGGGAGAGCCCGTTCCGGATCACCGCGTTCTTCGCCTCGCGCCTCCGGCTGATGTATACGGCCGCCGTCTGTCTCGAGAGGGGCATGCCCCGCGCCTCCGTCCTCCCGCTGATCGATCCGCGTACCGGGTACGCTTCGCACATCGCCGACGACGCGGCGCGCATGGGAAGGGTGAAGATCGAAAAGGCGCTGCTCGATTTCGGCGGGATCCAGTACGGTCAGGTCACCGGGGGGCAGAATGCGGGGAGCGCGCTGCTCGACGCGCTGCTGACCGATTTCTGACCGCGGGCAGCTCCCGCGGATCAAGCGAAACAGGAGGAAATCATGCTCAGGCACATCGTTCTCACCAAATTCATCCACCCGGACACCGAGGCCGCGGAGGCATCCCGCAGGCTGCTTGCCCTGAAGGACAGGATCCCGGAAATCGTGTCCATGGAGACGCACTTCGACATCCTGCACTCGGACCGGAGCTATGACCTGATCCTGATCGCGGATTTCGGCTCCATGGAGGACTTCCTCGTATACGCCGATCATCCAGAGCATGTCGAGGTCAAGAAGTACATCGCCGCCCATCGCACCGGCTCCGTGACGATGGACTACAAGATCTAGCGCATGAACACGTTCCGGGTCGTCGCGCCCTTTGAACCGATGGGCGACCAGCCCAAGGCGATCGACGAGCTCGCGGAGGGTGTCCTGCGCGGCGAAAAGATGCAGGTCCTGCTCGGCGTCACCGGCTCCGGCAAGACCTTCACGATGGCGAAGGTCATCGAGAGAGTCCAGAAGCCGACGCTGGTCCTCGCGCACAACAAGACTCTCGCGGCGCAGCTATGCGCAGAGTTCCGGGAGTTCTTTCCGGACAGTGCCGTGGAGTATTTCGTTTCCTATTATGATTACTATCAGCCGGAGGCGTACATCCCGTCGTCCGATACGTACATCGAGAAGACGACCGCGATCAACGACGAGATCGACCGTCTGCGCTACAGCGCGACCTGTGCGCTGAACGAGCGCCGCGACGTCATCATCGTGGCATCGGTGAGCTGCATCTACGCGCTCGGCGACCCCGTCGAATACATGAAAATGTCCGTCTCGATCCGCCGGGGGATGCAGGTCTCCCGCGAAGAGATCATGTCGAAGCTCGTGGACATACAGTTCCAGCGGAACGATTTCGACTTCGTCCGCGGCACGTTCCGCGCACGCGGCGACATCCTGGACATCTTCCCGGTTCAGAATGCAGACAAGGCGATCCGCGTGGAGTTTTTCGGCGACGAGGTGGACCGGATCACCGAGGTCAACGCGCTCACGGGCGAGGTCCTCTCGGAGCTCGCGCACGTCGGGATCTTCCCCGCCTCCCACTACGCAGCGTCACGCGAGAAGATGCAGGCCGCGATGGGGCAGATCGAGGAGGACATGCGCGCGCGCAAGGCGGAGTTCGAGGCGGCGGGCAAGGCGATCGAGGCCCAGCGCATCGAGCAGAGGACCCTGTACGACCTCGAGATGATGCGTGAGATCGGGTACTGCACCGGCATCGAGAATTATTCCCGCTACTTCGATGGGCGCAGGCCCGGGGAGCCGCCCTATACGCTCATCGACTACTTCCCGAAGGATTTCCTCCTGATCGTGGACGAGTCCCACGCGACGATCCCACAGGTAGGCGCAATGTACCGCGGGGACCTCGCCCGCAAGACCGCGCTTGTGGATTACGGGTTCCGGATCCCGTCCGCCTTCGACAACCGGCCGCTGCGGTTCCCTGAATTCGAGGCGCGCATCCCGCAGTGGATCTGCGTGTCCGCGACGCCCGGCGAGTACGAGCTTTCCCGGGCCTCGCACATATCGGAGCAGATCATCCGCCCGACCGGCCTCGTGGATCCCTTGATCGAGGTCCGCCCCGTGGAGGGGCAGATCGACGACCTGATCGGCGAGATCCGCGGGCAGTGCGCGAAGGGCTTCCGCACGCTGGTCACGACGCTGACCAAGCGGATGGCCGAAAACCTGACCGAATACCTCGACGGCCTGAAGATCCGTGTCCGCTACATGCACTCGGATATCGATACGATGGAGCGCATGGAGATCATCCGCGACCTTCGGCTCGGCGACTTCGACGTTCTCGTGGGCATCAATCTACTGCGCGAGGGCCTGGACCTCCCGGAAGTCGGCCTCGTCGCGATCCTGGACGCGGATCAGGAAGGGTTCCTCCGCTCCGACACGTCGCTGATCCAGACGGTCGGCCGCGCCGCTCGCAACGCGGAGGGGCGGGTCATCCTCTACGCGGACACGGTCACGGGGAGCATGCGCCGCTGCATCGACGAAACGGAACGCCGCAGGCGCAGACAGATCGCCTTCAACGAGGAGCACGGCATCACCCCGAAGAGCATCCGAAAGGCCGTGCGGGAGACCTTCTCGATCTCCGCGAAACCGTCCGAACGGCGGCAGGAGATGACGGACGAAGAGCGCGCTGCCCGGGTCGAAGTGCTGACCGGGCAGATGCGCGAAGCCGCACGGGCCCTCGAGTTCGAGCAGGCTGCGAAGCTGCGCGACGAGATCCGCGCCCTGACCGGCGAAACCGCCGCCCCTGCGGAGAAAAATCCCCGCGTAAAGCCCGGCACTCCGGGCTCCGCCCGCAAGAGCCGCGGCAGGAGCCGCAAATAGCAGAAAGGAACCGGTACGGCGCACGAACGCCCAGCCGGGAACGCATACCGAATGAACGACATCATCATCAAGGGCGCAAAAGAGCATAACCTCAAGAACATCGACATCACGATCCCGCGCGACAAGCTGATCGTGATGACCGGCCTGTCTGGATCGGGCAAGTCGAGCCTCGCGTTCGACACGATCTATGCCGAAGGCCAGCGCCGCTACGTGGAGAGCCTCTCCTCGTACGCGCGCATGTTTCTGGGACAGATGGAAAAGCCGGACCTGGACAGCATCGAGGGCCTTTCCCCGGCGATCTCCATCGACCAGAAGAGCACGAGCCACAACCCGCGCTCAACGGTCGGCACGGTCACGGAGATCCACGACTACCTCCGTCTGCTGTACGCCCGATGCGGGGTGCCGCACTGCCCGAAGTGCGGACGGGAGATCCGCCGGCAGACCGTCGACCAGATCGTGGACCGCATCCTCACAATGGAGCCCGGCACCAGGATCCAGGTGCTCGCCCCCTGCGTGCGCGGACGGAAGGGAGAGTTCAGGACACTCTTCGAGCAGCTGCGCGGCGAGGGCTACGCCCGGGTGCGCGTGGATGGGGCCGTATACGACCTCAGCGAGGTGCCCGCGCTCGACAAGAAGCGCAAGCATTCCATCGATGCAGTCATCGACCGCCTCGTCATCCGCGATGGGATCGCGGGGCGGCTGACCGACAGTCTCGAAACGGCCTTCAGGCTCGGAAAGGAACTGGCCGCCGTCGCGGCAGTGGATGGCCCGGAGGCGATGTACTCGCGAAGCTACGCCTGCCCGGACTGCGGCATCAGCATGGAGGAGCTCACGCCCCGGTTGTTCTCCTTCAACAACCCGTTCGGCGCCTGCCCCGCCTGCTCGGGGCTCGGAACCCGGATGAAGGTGGATCCCGCACTCATCGTCCCGGACGGGAGCCTGTCTTTGAACAGGGGTGCCATCAGCGTGACGGGATGGGACTCCCAGGCGAAGGGGAGCATCGCTTACATGTACCTGACGGCACTTGCGGAGCGCTACGGCGGGTCGATGGACACCCCGTTCGACGATCTCCCGGAGCAGATGCGCGACGCGATCCTCTTCGGCACCGGATCGGAAAAGGTCCACGTCCATTATACGAAGGAGTACGGCTCGGGCACCTTCGACACCCCGTTCGAGGGGATCGTGCCCAACCTGGAGCGCAGATACCGGGAAACGCAGTCCGATTGGAGCAAGCAGGAGATCGAGCAGTACATGAGCGTGGATCCCTGCCCCGACTGCGGCGGACGGCGCCTCCGCCCCGAGGCGCTGGCCGTGACCCTCGGCGGGAAGAACATCGCGGAGCTTTCCGACATGTCGGTCGCGTCCGTCCGCGATTTCATCCGGGCGCTGGAGCTCACTCCCACGCAGAAGATGATCGCGACGCAGATCAAAAAGGAACTGGACAGCCGCCTGGGATTCCTCGTCAACGTGGGACTCGGGTACCTGACCCTGTCCCGCGCGGCGATGACACTCTCCGGCGGCGAAGCGCAGCGCATCCGTCTGGCCACGCAGATCGGATCGGGGCTGATGGGCGTGCTGTACATCCTGGACGAGCCCTCCATAGGCCTGCACCAGCGCGACAACGGCAAGCTGCTTGGCGCGCTGAAGAAGATGCGCGACCTCGGCAACACGCTGATCGTCGTCGAACACGACGAGGAGACCATCCGCACCGCGGACTACGTGGTCGACATCGGTCCCGGCGCGGGAGAGCACGGCGGCTACGTGGTCGCGAAGGGCACCCCCGAGGAGATCGCGGCCACGCCCGGGAGCATCACCGGGGACTACCTGTCGGGCAGGCGCTCGATCCCCGTGCCGGAGAAGCGCCGCCCCGGGAACGGAAGCTTCCTGACCGTGCGCGGCGCACGCGCCAACAATCTGAAAAGCATCGACGTGACCGTTCCCCTCGGGCTCATCTGCTGCGTCACGGGCGTTTCCGGCTCAGGCAAGAGCTCCCTCGTCAACGAAATCATCAAGAAGACGCTCCTTCGGGACCTGAACCACGCCCGCACGAAGCCGGGCGACAGCGACGGCGTCGAAGGGATCCGCGCTCTGGACAAGGTCATCGACATCGACCAGAGTCCCATCGGGCGCACGCCGCGCTCCAACCCGGCCACCTACACCGGGCTGTTCGACCTGATCCGCGGGGTGTTCGCCTCCACGCCGGACGCGAAGATGCGCGGCTATACGAACTCGCGCTTCTCCTTCAACGTCAAGGGCGGCCGCTGTGAAGCCTGCCACGGGGACGGGATCATCAAGATCGAGATGCACTTCCTGCCGGACGTGTTCGTCCCCTGCGAGGTCTGCGGCGGCAAGCGCTATGACCGCGAGACGCTGGAGGTAAAGTACAAGGGAAAGTCTATCGCGGACGTGCTGGATATGACCGTGGAAGAGGCGCTGGACTTCTTCCGGCCGCTCCCGCGGCTGAAAAAGAAGCTGCAGACCCTGTATGACGTCGGGCTCGGGTACGTCAAGCTCGGGCAGCCGTCCACGACGCTTTCCGGCGGCGAAGCGCAGCGCGTCAAGCTTGCGACTGAGCTGAGCCGCCCGGACACCGGGCGCACGCTCTACATACTGGACGAGCCGACGACCGGCCTGCACATGGATGACGTCAAGCGCCTGATCTCGATCCTCGACCGGCTCGCCGAGGGAGGGAGCTCGCTGATCGTGATCGAGCACAATCTGGACGTGATCAAGACGGCCGACTACATCATCGACCTCGGGCCCGAGGGCGGCGAGGGGGGCGGCCGCGTGATCGCGCAGGGCACGCCGGAGCAGGTCGCACGGACCGAAGGCAGCTTCACGGGGCAGTACCTGAAGCCGATCCTCTTCCCGGAGGAACGGGCATGATGACACGCTGGAGGCTCTATATCCTCGCTGTACTGGCTGCCGTCGTTGCGGCCTGCGTGTTATTCCTGCGCTTTCTGAGGGGACGCGGCATACCGGTCACCGCGTTCCGCGGCGTCCTGTTCACCACGGGAGTCCTGCTCTCGGCGGAAACGCTGATCATGGCCGGGCTTTCCAACTTCAACCTCGGCGTGATCCTCCCCGCGCTCCTGGGCCTCCCGCTCATCCCGCTGAGCCTCTTCTGGCCGCACTGCTCCTCCGGCGTCCTCCTGTTCCTCAGGCGCGCCGCCGCATGCTGCTACGTGGCTGCGGCCGCCGTGTTCTGCGTCTGCGGGATCCTGATGCTCTCCGCGAACCTGAAGGCGCGCTCCCGCGAGGCCGCGGGCATCGTCGTGCTTGGCGCTGCCGTACACGGGGACCGGGTGACCTGGGTGCTGGAGAACCGCCTCGCCGCCGCCATGGAGTACATGGACGCGCATCCCGGCTGCGTCTGCGTCGTTTCCGGCGGGCAGGGAAACGGTGAATCCGTCACCGAGGCGTACGCCATGAAAAAGTACATGGCGGAGCACGGAGCGGACCCCGCGCGGATCCTTCTGGAGGAGCGGGCGACGAACACCTCGGAAAACTTCACCTTCTCCCGCGCGATGCTGGACGGGATCCTCCCGCCCGGCGCCCCCCTTGCATTCGTCACGACCGACTTCCATGTGTTCCGCGCCGGAAGGGTCGCTGCGCGCCTCGGGCTGGATGCGTTCGGCGTCCCCGCACCGGACGTGTGGTACCTCCGGCTCAACAACTTCCTGCGCGAGTCCGTCGCCATCTGCGTATACGCGCTGCGCGGACAGCTGTAACGGGAGAGAACGCTCCTTACAGGCATCCGTTGAATGATCTGAAAGAAAGGTGTAAGAATGTGCAAAGATCGCGATAGGATCTTTACGAAGACGCTCCTTGCCGTATACTGCCTGCTCCTTGTCTGGATCGTTCTTCTGAAGATAGGCGCTCCCGCCGATCTGCGGTATCTTGCGTGCGAACGGAGCATCAACCTGGTCCCGTTTCACTATGACGTCGAGACGGGAACGCATTTCGGGGAGGTCCTTCTGAACGTGCTCGTGTTCATCCCGTTCGGACTGCTTCTCGGAACGCTCGGCATTCGCGCATGGAAGGCGATCCTTCTCGGGTCCGCGCTGAGCCTGGCCTTCGAGGCACTGCAGTACGTCCTTTCGATCGGCGCCTCAGACGTGACCGATCTGATCATGAACACCGCCGGAACGGCAATCGGGGTGTTTTCGTACCTGCTTCTCTGCAGGATATTCAAGCGAAAAGAAAGACTGGATCGAACGCTGAACGCCGCGGCATGCGCCGGGATCGTCCTCTTTGCCGGTTTCGCGGCGCTGCTCTTGATCGCGAACGGATGACGGAAAGCCACATAAAGGAAGCTCCCTGAAGGAGCTTCTTATTCTATTGCGGACCGGGCGTACAGGTCCTCCAGATGCGAATTCAGGAGATACATCCTAAAGTCCTCCTCCTCGAAGACCCTGTCCGAGCGCGGATCCCCATAGCGCCGGACCAGCTCCCCCAGGGAGATCCCCCGCGCTGCGCGCAGGGCGGGCGTATCCTCCTCCGTGAACCTTCGGACAAGCTCCTCCGCGGGATCCGCCCTCAGGTCCCCGATCTTCCATTCCGGGCGCATGTGCGTGAAATTGAAATACAGCCCGTACCCGTTGGAAACGTAGAGCACGGCGCGGTCCCCTCCGCCCCGCGGGACGAACGGGGACGGCTCGTCCCTCCACGCGGCGCACAGTTCCTTCTCCGCGGACAGCCGGTCGTACCCATGATAATACGGTACCAGCTCCCCGGGGATATGCTCCCTGCGGATCCGGATCGGATACAGCTTCCGGTTCTCCCCGTCGCAGCTCCCTGCATGGACGAAGAAGCGGAACTCTCCCCCGAACGCCTCCGCGCGGCGGGCGAGCCCCAGCTCCCCGGAAAGGCGCAGGAGCGAGACCAGCTCCTCCCGGTTCTCCTCGTTGAGAAAACCCTGCCAGCGGGGGCTGATCCCGTGTTCGAGCAGCGCGTCCGTCGCCTTCAGAAGCTCCCGGAACGCGCCCTTCCGGCCGACGTAGCGGTCGGTCGTCTCCTGCATGCCGAAGAAGGTGAGCTGCACGCGGCGCACGCCGGCCTCCCTCAGGAAGGCGGGGTACTCCGGATCGCGCGCGAGCCTCCAAAAGCTCGCAAGCTCGAACCGTTCGGGCTCCGCGTTCACGGACAGCCGCTTATCCCGCTCCCATCTGGCCCGGTACTCCGGGCAGCAGTCCGGCTCCCGGATCCAGCTGTAGAATTCGATCCGGTCAAAGTACGGCCTGAACCGCTCCACGATCCATTCGTCCGCGCCGGGCTCCATCGTCCGGTTCGGCATGTGCGACAGCCAACAGTGCCGGCAGCGGTTCGGGCAGCCGTATAGATCGGCACACAGCGCAAGCGTCTTTTCCATCCGTCCTCCTCCGGGGCCAGTCCGGACCCTCTCCGTCTGCCCTGTACGCAAAAGGGGATCCCGTCTCCGGCGATCCCCTTCGGATCCGTTTCGTTTTACATCTCGAGGCTCGCCGCCGTGCGCGGGAAGGGCAGCACGTCACGGATGTTCGCGATGCCGGTCACGTACATGACCATGCGCTCAAAGCCCAGGCCGTAGCCCGCGTGCTCCACGGAGCCGAACCTCCTGAGGTCGAGATACCAGCCGTACTGGCTCATGTCCATCCCGCGGCGCTCGATCTCGCGCGTCAGCACATCGAGGCGCTCCTCGCGCTGGCTCCCGCCGATGATCTCCCCGATGCCGGGCACCAGAAGATCCGCCGCGGCGACGGTCTTCCCGTCGTCGTTCAGGCGCATATAGAACGCCTTGATGTCCTTCGGATAATCCGTCACAAACACCGGGCAGCCGTAGACCTGCTCGGTCAGGTACCTCTCATGCTCCGTCTGCAGCTCGAGTCCCCACTCCACGGGATACTTGAAGTCGGCGTTCCCGGCCTTCTTCAGGATCTCTACGGCCTCTGTGTAGGAGATCCGCACGAAATCGCTCTCCACCACGTTGCGGAGCCGGTCCATGAGCCCCTTGTCCACGAACCTGCTGAAGAAATCCATCTCCGCCGGGCAGCGGGTCAGCACGGCGTCGATGATGTACTTGACCATCGACTCCGCGACGTCCATGTCCCCCGCGAGGTCGCAGAAGGCCATCTCCGGCTCGATCATCCAGAACTCCGCCGCGTGGCGCGCGGTGAAGCTGTACTCCGCGCGGAACGTCGGCCCGAACGTATAGATGTCACCGAACGCGCTCGCGAAGCATTCGCCGTACAGCTGGCCGGACACGGTCAGATTGACGGGCTTTTCAAAGAAATCCTTCGAATAGTCCACCGCGCCGTCGTCAGTCCGGGGCACGT
>JAEEGL012043759.1_pt1 | contig 10990 bp, 10 predicted proteins | sample 9134231 | NCBI WGS metagenome assembly JAEEGL01 (sample SAMN16246548, study PRJNA631951) | gut metagenome | biome: gut microbiome; feature: rumen; material: fiber-attached | host: Bos | place: Iran: Karaj | collected 2018-10 | reverse complement strand
TTTATATTCAGACATTCCTAGTTCCAGCCTGTTTCTTTCGTTCTCATCTGAGGCACCATCAAGATAGTCTTTCATGACTTTAGCTAAGACCTCTTTCTGAATCTCTCTCTTGAATTGGCTCCTCACAAAAAAATGAGCACACCCTTTCACAGACAATTCATAGATCAAATCACTAATGTCAGACGATGGCCGACTAGACTTTAAGAACCAAAGCCCAGGCATATCAACCTTTTGCAGCATCGAATCTGTTAGTATCATTTACGGTCCTCCTCTCTAACTATATTGTCAAAGCCTCCAAACGGCATCCCTCCACCATTTATTTTAGATTCTACAATTACACCTCCATCTATAGGTGGGTCGTTCCATGACATGTTGTCCTCAAGATTCTCAAAGCGAGTGTATTCTTTCCTAAAGACCATCATGATAGTGTCCGTTGCACCTTTACGATGTTTGGCTATTATCACCTCTGCCTTGCCCCTGTAATCTATCTCTCCGTTTTCACTCTGATAGATGTGATAGTACTCAGGCCGATGCAAGAACACTACCATATCAGCATCCTGCTCAATAGCTCCTGACTCACGGAGGTCAGAGAGTTGAGGTCGTTTCCCCTCTACACCTTCACGTGATTCTACGCCTCGGTTCAACTGACTCAAAGCTAATACAGGTATGTTTAACTCCTTCGCCAGACCTTTAAGTGACCGTGAAATCAGCGAAACCTCTTCTTGCCGATTGTTATATCTCATTCCGCTGGCAGTCATCAGTTGTAGATAGTCTATCATAATCAGCCTTATATCGTGTTCCTGTTTCAATCTTCGTGCTTTTGTCCTCAGATCCATCACAGAAAGCGCTTCCGTATCGTCTATATATAAAGGTGCATCTGTCAAAATACCCAAGTGCTTGTCTAACCTGTCCCATTCTATTCGATCCAACTGTCCACTCAGCAATTTTTTACTATCAATCCCACAGGCATTTGATATCAGACGATTCGCCAATTGTACATCTGTCATTTCCAACGAGAAGAAAGCCATCGGAATTTTCTGGTCAGCTGCAATGTTCTTAGCCAACGAGAGTGCAAACGCTGTCTTCCCCATAGCAGGTCTTCCTGCTATAATCACAAGATCAGAGTTCTGCAATCCGCAAGTCATATCGTCAAGCTTATAATATCCTGTCGAGATGCCCGTTAATCCACCTATGTTGGAATGGGCTTTTTCTACAATCTTAATGGCATTATCTAAGATGGGTGCCAGAACGGAATAGTCTTTTTTCATATTCTTCTGTGTCAACTCGAATAGAATACTCTCCGCTTCCTGTATCACATCCTTGATTTCGTATGTCTCATCGAATGTCTTTTTCCCTATCACACCGACATAATGAATCATCTGGCGTGACAAGTATTTCTCTGCCACCACATTGGCATGATACTCGATATTGGCAGAGGATGCCACCCTCGAACTAAGTTCTGCCACATAGCCAGGGCCTCCCACCTCTTCGAGTTTCCCCATTTTCCCTAATTTGTCTGTCACAGTCAGAACATCTACTGGACTCTCTTCCATGGTGAGACGTTGGATGGCCTCATACACCATTTGGTTTCTTGGTTCATAAAAGCTCTCTGGCCGCAACAAGTCACAAACTTCCAGATAGGCATCCTTGTCAATCATCAATGCTCCAAGTATGGCCTTCTCCATCTCAAGAGCCTGCGGCATCACATGACCATAGGTAAATTCCATGGGGCTTTGGTCCCGTCTGCTATTATTTCTTTGTCCTGGCATATTATATCTGTATTATGTAACGCTTAATTATACGTTCAGCTATATCCATGCCGATATTGGAATCGTTGACTGTGGAATAGACCTTTAGGGAATTCATGACACCTACCAAATCGTATATGCTGCCGTTGGCAGTCTTTGCTATAAACTCAATGACTTCAGAAGGGATCTTCAGATCGGATTGGCGGCACTTCGCATTCAGATAGTCTATACACAACTGCATATCAGGCTTCTCCAACTCAGCAACCAGTCCACAAGCAAAACGCTTTAGCAGGCGTTCTTCCATACCCTGCAGATCCACAGGTGGACGATCGCAGGCAAAGATTACTTGCTTACCATTTCGTACCAGGTTGTTGAAAACATGGAAGAACGTTTCGAGCGTTTTGGGCGCGTTCATCCACTCTTGAATATCATCCACGATGAGCATATCTATCAATTGATAATAATTAATGAAGTCCTTAGTGGTATTCTGACGAACGGAATCCGTGAACTCCATCTGGAATTGTCGGGCTGTTGTATATAACACTTTTTTCTGTGGATGAGTTTCCTTGAAACGCACACCGATTGCATTAATCAAATGGCTCTTACCACAACCAGAAGGGCCATAGACATAGAGAGGGTTGAATGTGCTCTCTTCTGGATGTTCGGCGATAGAGAGTCCGGCCGTACGGGCCAGTTTATTGCTTTCGCCCTCAAAGAAACTCAGGAAAGTCTTTTCTAAGTCGAGTTTGGGATTCTCGACATTGAGTTCCAAACCTTCACTCTCAACATCAACAATGGCCAGTACCTTATTTAAGATATCTTGCACATTGTTGATTAAGCCAATGACTTCTTCTTTTCTATTCTTCATACACATTGTTATTAATTTATGATTCAAAAATACATAGTTTAATCATACCACCAAACGTACCGTTCCCAGAGATGTGTGAAAAGTGCAGTCCAGACATCTTTCTCATCAGTCTGGCCAATATGGACCTGAGCTTCATGCAACAATCTGATGGCTTCTTCCAGATCAATAATGGTCTGACGATGATCGGCATGTGTCTTTCCATGTTTTATGAAATCAAGAATTTCCATCAATTCAGTATTCATAGCAGTCAGCAGGTCGCCATAATACAATGTCCTGCCGTCCCTCCACTCCATGAGTGTCCTGGCGAGATAAGGCATCATCAAATTTTTGGCCTTGTTGTGTCTGACTTTGCACAGATATTCGTCCAAGGTTTCGTCCCACAGATATTCGTCTTCGTCCAAATCTGTCGGATCATACTCATACTTGGCTCTTACATATATTATGTGGCTTTTGCACCTCTCTTCAAGTAGATTTGTATAGTGCAGCTCTCGGCCCTCACTACGCCAGTATTCCGCACTTCCAAGCTTCCACAACATCCATGCCGTTTTCGCTTGTTTCCCCATCGTGCGAAATTTCGGAGCCTCTTTTCTCTTGTCCCAAAGCGTATGGTAAAGATTCTCCAGTTCGGTAGTGATACTATCGAAAAGATCTTGGTAATCGCAATAAGCCGCCCCTTCATACCTCGGTTTTCTTTTACTCATACTGATTCTTCTTTGCTTAATTTTCTATTCATGTCGCAAAGATACAAGAAAGGTGCGCCGGATTGAGGCACACCTAAAAAGAAAATGAAGACCAGAATCAATTATTTCGCTAATATGGGATCTGGGCAGAAGTCTTTGCGCTTGCAGGTTTTGCAATGCTTTCCCATCCAGACCTCATCAAACTGGTTCATCGCTTGCTCTACGATGTTAGGATCATCAGTCAAAATGCCAGCCTCGAAGTTACGAGTACCATCAGCCTTCATGCCGATGCCGGCACCTGTAAGATTGGCACTACCGATATACGCCTCTTTGCCATCAAAAACCATCATCTTGAAATGTACCCTTGGGCAAAGCACTCTCTCCAGACCATCATACAGGATTGGGAATCTGTCAAAATCCTCCCTGAAGTTTGGCCCAGGCTCCTTGGCATGAATAAGCCTCACAGCCACACCTTTCTTTATAAGCTTAGCCAATACTTCCAAGAAAGGCTTTTTCGATTTACTATCCTCGATATACAGATCCTTGATATCAGCCGTCCCAATCCACAAAGACTCCTTCACGTGCAAAACACGCAAAAGCACTTCTTTGTAGTGGGCAGAGTTAGAGATGTAGGTTAGCATTATGAAACCTTTAATCTATTCTTTATCAATGATGCAATTCTAAGGATCTCGTTAATTAGATCTTGTTCTTCAAACCTACTTCCATCTCGCCAATAGTACCACCAACCATTGTTGGTCTCTTGTTGGTAAGCGTCTAGCCCTAAATCCTTTATAATATCTCTTCTTTCTTGTGTAATATGACTACTAGGAGCTTTTCTTATTCCAATTTCAACATTAGTTGGGTTACCATTCTCATCTTTTACAGCAGACCATTCCAAGCACGCATAATAATCACCAATAACGACACCCACACCAATCCATTCACGGGCCCAATCTTGCTCGCGAACGACTTCAAATTCCTTTCCTCCTTCTGTAGCAAAGTATGCTTTTGCACCTGTTGACTCTATTATTCTTATGAATAATTGCTTACGTTCTACGAGATTATTAGATAAGTTTATTCTATTAAATAGACAACCGACAAGTTTGTATGTTTCATCATAGATACTGATGAATCTTTTAAAAGTAATACTTGCAAAAGTGGCACTTTGGTCTTTATATTTTGTCAAATCTGAACTAATCTCCTTTGCCCTCTGATCAAACAATAAAGATTTCTGGTTATTTTCATATTCTTCAAAATTGTCTCTATTCCCCTTTCCACGATTTATCTCATAAGAGATAGCAGCCATATTTCCAATACAATTTAACCATATCTGATCAAAAGCACGGTATTCTTGACGTTTATTATTTACCCAATCCTGTGGGATTATATGGTCAAAGTCCCAGGGACGATTATAATCCTCCCAAAGATCCGAACGTGCTGGGTCATAGTTACAGAAATGAGTATTAATATAATGACGTTGAGCATATAGCAGCATCTCTCGTGCCTCAGATGAACCATACCAAAATATTCTGTTGAAGAAATGAATCCATGCGTCAGTTTCCTCCATCTTATTGAAATTCCATTCTGGATAGCATTGATTCGAATACCAATTTCTTACCTCCTCAACAGAATAAACATGTAGGATATTGCAATCGTGTAAAGATTGTGAAAGTCCCTCTAAAACAGAATCAATATCTATTGTGTCTTTGCATCTCTTGTAAATGTCTTCAGCAACGGCTTTCTTATTATTACCGAACCAGTGAAGAGCAAAAGCCAATGCCTTTATTTCAGTAGGATTAATTGTGATCCCATTGTCAAAAGATCTTTTAGCAAAATACATTAATAATAGGTATACGTCTGGAGATTTGTATGCAATTGATGTTCTCAATATTGCAGGAACTCCATCAGTTTGATTTACGCCAAGCCACTCATCAACCTTCTTAAGAACACTTTCTATTCCACTAATCTTGTCATTGTATAAATCCTCTATTGCTGTTTTCTCATTTGATTTTGCAAGACTGCGAATTTGCTTGATTGAATAATCCGACACCCATTTTTCGTTGTCTTTGTTTAGTAAAGCTGCCAACCTAAAACTAAGCATCACAAGTTTAGATGGGTTCATATAGCTTTTAGCCAACTCATCATTTTTGTTTTTTATAGTGGGCCAATAAGCTTTAATTGCAGAATAGTTCAGGTCATCTTGAGAGATTCTAGTACCACCTGTATTGATTCTATTGAACAACACTTCCAAAGCGGTCTGCTCTGTCCTTTCTTCTTCAGTCTCGTTCTTCATGACATCTAATGGCAGATGGCAACAACCAACCTTATAATCCTTAAGACGTTTAAAAGCTTCATAAAGCTTTATAACATCATTATCCTCAATATGAATTTGCTTCGAGTATTCAGATGTAGGGCAAAAAGAATCTAAGCCATTTCTTATATCACGCACAAAATCCTCTTCTGTCTCTGTTGATGCCGATAGAACAATAGATATAGGAATGGGGCATTTTGCGAAATACGGCCATGTTTGTTGAATGGATATTTTATCATTATAGATGTTCTTGTTCTCAAATCCGAATTTGGACATGGCAGCCCTTTTCTCAGATGTATTCAGCACAGTACAATCATCATTATTGTGGAACCCCCAAGGATGAGCATCTGTTGTCGCTTTTACCCAATAGGTACGTGTAGATCCCTTGACCTCAGATGGATTAACATCGATCCACAGCATTGCCTTTGCATTTTCATCGTTGTTGAAACCAAGACTAATCGCATTAAATCGTTGTTGCCCATCCATCAAGTAATACTTGGCATCACTCTGCCCATCAACAACATCCGAAAGCATAAATGAGCCTATGGGGAATCCTCTTAGAAGAGAGTCCCATAATAATTCCACCTGTCTTGGCTTCCAAACCAATCCTCTTTGTAATGCTGGTATATCAACCAAACTACCTGGTTTTACCCATTCTGATATTTCCTTCAGCGTAAAAACAAAATTCTCTTTCATAACTTCATTACATATTAACGCCACAAAGATACAAGTAAGGTATGTCATTTTAGGGCACACCCAAAAAGAAATTGAAAGAAGCCTACCAAATTTGTCTTCCTTATCCTGTCTTTGATATCAGCCGTCCCAATCCACAAAGACTGCTTCACATGCGTAACATGCGAAAGCACTTCTTTGTAGTGGACGGAGTTGGATATGAAAGCAGACATCACTTATATGCAGTTCTCTATAATGGAATTTACATAAATATCACGACTAATGATTTTCTGATTAGGATGATATGCATCAAATATTTTAATGTTCCCTTTTTCATAAATATGAACAACGCCATCTATTCTTTTTATAGGTTCCACACTATTCCCTATCAAATCGTTTTTAAAGTATTTAAAGGTATTACCAAAAATTAAGATATGCGGGTCATACATATCTATTTGTTCAAACAATATTGGACGCCATATTGAGTAATAATTGTACAAATCACTATCATTAGAATATTTTAATGCAGGCATTTTACTAATATTGATATAAGCTATTTGTTTTAAGACATCTACCATGGTTTTATTATCTCTTATCCAATCCATGTCTTCCCATCTTTGTTGATTTAGGATGCCATATGAAACATAAATCATTGGTTGCCATGTAGGATTTTTCCATGCTTCTTCATTATCATATGCTTCATATAAAGACCAACCACCACCATAGGGCTTCCCGTCAGCGGTAAAATCATCATATGGTTCTTTCAAAATCCACATAATACGTGGATAAGAAGAAAGATATCTCTCTGCATCATAAATTCCATCTGGAATAGGTCCTACTTCCGGCGTTATTAAACTGTTCTGCTCTGCCCACAGCTCTATTTTACTTTTGATATTAGCTTGAGCTGCCTTTAATTCATTTATTGTCATAAGGATACTGCTTTAGTCCAACTTCACAAAATCAAAATCATACTTGGAGCAGTTTGCGCGTTTGTAGTCAAACTGAAACATGCGCATGTACTGCTCTTTTATTTCTAAAGCTCCATTATAGAAAGGGTCAGTGGTATGCTGGCGAGTGGTGACGGTGATAACCATATCTGGAGTCAACACTGTACCATTTGCCCGTTTGGTACGCTTTGGCGTTATACGAAAAACTTTGCTCATTGTATATTGTCTTGTTCAATATTAATCTACCATTCGTTACGAGGGGATGGTTTTATGTTGTAACCTTCAAGAATCTTCTTGAATAACTCCTTGTTACATCCCATTTTTACTCCATTATATACGTTATAAACATTGTCATCTTCCATGATTGCCATAAATCGAGCCAACTGCTTCATGGCATATTCTTGATAATAGCGCGATATTGTACGACGATATACACCACCAGGATTGCCAATACCATTACAAGTAAAAGCAAGTGGCTCAACAATGATGCTAGAGCATAATGAGGCGCCATCACCTTTTGAACAGTAAATGTCATATTTTTCAATGTCTCTTTTAAGTTGGTTCTTGTCAGTAATTATCTTCTCTGGTTCTCCAAACACATGAATTGTTTCTTTACATTCTTCGTTTTCTCCAAATTCAAAAATACGCCATCCTATAGCTCGATAGACGCCCATATAACCTAATCCTCCTGATTGGAATAGGAAAACTAAATCATCTTTACCAACTTGCTTTATCAAGTTTGTTCGCCATTCCTCACCGTATTCGATAAGATTTAATTCATAATTTCCATCTTCTCTAAATAGCAAAGCGTGTAATTGTTCTTCTGCCCCCAACATGGTGAAATGCCAGAAACCATTATTTAGACACGTTGGGATGTTCTCATGTTTGATTTCTGAGACCATTTGATTGTCTGGCATAAACGTATCTTCTATTAATGCCTCTTTTTCTGGCGACATCTCTATGTCTCTAGGTTGTAAGCCAAAGTTTTTCCATAAATCATGAATGTTCTGTTTTATGTCAGAATGATTATCGGAATCATTAACTCTTTTTTTGTCTTTCTCAGAACCATCTTTTATATCATGGGCATCAGCGCGAAGCAATTCAGTTATCTCAGAGAAACACTTAATATTATCTCCTGTTATTTTATCCTTTTCCTTACTATTCTGACAATTGTCGGTTCTTTTGATGTCCTTGATTTTCTCTACTAACAACGGTAAGCTTTTCTCATTGATGTAGAAAACCAATTGTTTGAAAATGTCAGACCTGATTCCTCTTATCTCCTCCTCTTCAATTACGTCATCTTCTAAAGTTTTCCACATTTTGGAAATAAACTCAGAATATACCTGTATTTTGTTTTCAAAAACCTTGATGTTTTTTTCTTTGTTTTCCTCTGATTCCTGCTGGTTTTTTAATAATGTATTGGTAATCCATGCCGTAACTCCTGCACCAAGAAATGCACTTGCAATAATTGCTAATATTTGCGACCAAAATCCAGGGATATGGAAAATAAATAAACAAATTGATATTAACGCTATAGGTATTCCAATTGAGAGGAACACTCTTGTCAATGCTATTTCTTTTATTTTCATTTTTTTGAAGAATAATGAGTTTTAATAATACTTTATAATATGTGCTTCAGACAATTAAATGTCACTTCAATATCTTTTTTAATATTGCCTTGCCGATCTTTCTTTCAAGACCGCCACGAGTAGTAGGGATTCCTGTCTTCTGTGCAATGGATTGCTTGACTCCAGTAACGCCTATAGCACGCTTAGCAGAAAATGATAGACCTTTTATTATTTTCATAAACCTTCAATTTAATATGGTAAGTTAATTATAAACAGTTCAAATAGGATCTTCTCCAATAAATGGTAGAATACATAAATAAAGCCTAAAATTAGGATTACAGCGAAAAACATGGAGAAACACCCCAGAAGTTTTATAGCTTCCACTATCGCGCGTAAGTAAATGAGTGGAAAGCAGATGACAACAATTATTATAACAGCAACCAAAAGACTCATTGAATCAAATATTCTTAATGAGAAAAAAGCACTCTCGGTTATTAGCATATCTTTGGTATAGATATATCCTACTTGTACTTGGCCTTTGTCGTCAACTTGATAACATCGTGACCATCCGTTCTCAGAGTTATCAATCAGAATATCATCACCTCGTGCCAGATTACCTATTATATTATAGTCTTTTCCTGCACCAGAACGTATATTCATTCTTTCAACATTTTCAAAAGTGATTCTCGCCAATTTCAGTTTCTCTGTATTGATAAGTGGGCAGCCCCAGTTAAAGACTAATCGAGGACCATTTACCGTCTCCTTTACCTTGATTTTGTCGACAAACGCATCTTCTGCATTTAGCTTCTTTCCAATATTGGCAAAGTAATTACGCAAGAAGTCATTTGCATTCACCCACTTCAATGTTGCAATCACTTCATCTCCCTCTGTAGTACAATACTCAATTTTTACAAAGGCATTTGGAGCCTTCTTTCTTACTTCATTAGCAAAGAATGCCAATTGCAATTTACTTTCCGGATAGATATAAGTTGAAGCACTTGCGTATTCTTCCATATTAAACCGGCTGATGAACTTCTTTAATCTTCGTTCATTGCTATAACTGGAGCAAGAACTAAAAGAAATCATCATTAACCCGAACAATATCCAAGACAACACTTTTTTAGGCATAGCTGTGTAAGTTTTAGTCCTATTTTGATAATCATGCTGCAAATCTACGAAAAAGATTTCATACTTGCAAGCATTTCAGACAAAAAGTACGTAAACTACTTGCTTTTTATTTACTATAAACAATCATCAGAAAGACTTTATCTTTTAAATCTTCATTGGTTCCAATGCCCCAGTGGATCACTGCTTCTGGCGGGAGGCCTCTTGTCACTTCATACAGCATTTGCAGTTCTGACATGGTGAGTGGCTGCTTCTTTGAAGTCTGAATGAGAATGAGAGCGTGATCAAAGGTGTCTTTGTCGTTAGGGTCACACCTATTAACTTCTTGAACGATACTGTCCATTCTCGTGTAACCTCCCAGAAGAGACGTGAATCGACGTTTTTCTATAAAAGTAGCTTCGTAAAGATAGGTTGTATCTTCACTTTTTATGGGAATCAGCTGCGACCCATGAGTTAGCAACCAGATTATTTCATCGACTTCGGCTTTTAAATCTGCCCCATCAATTCTACTTATTTCACTGAAAATGGTCATATCGCTTAATCGTAATTTACTAATTTTTGATTCACGATGCAAAGGTACAAGAAAGGTGCGCCGGATTGGGGCACACCTTATAAGAATCTCATTATTATCTTTATTTTTTATTTCTTTTTCTTTCGATTTCTCTCTTTATGAGGATAATGATGGGGCGTTGATATTGTGGATAATTAGAGGATCTCCCGTGCTATCCAGGCACAGGCCTCGGCATCGGCGAGGGCATGGTGGTGATTATCGAGTTGATAACCACAGAGTTTTGAAATCGTGTGAAGCTGGTGATTCTCTGCCTGTGGAAAAGCCTTACGGGAAGCCACACATGTACACAGGAATTCGTAATCGGGATAGTCCATCTGATAACAACGGAACACGGCTTTCAGACAACTCTCATCGAAGGCTTTGTTGTGAGCCACGAGGGGCAGGCCTTCGATCAATGGCTCTATCTGCTTCCATACCACGGGGAACACTGGGGCCTCCTCCGTATCGTGACGCGTCAGACCATGCACCTGCGTACACCAGTAATTGTAATAATTCGGCTC
>JAEEGL011497709.1_pt1 | contig 10990 bp, 11 predicted proteins | sample 9134231 | NCBI WGS metagenome assembly JAEEGL01 (sample SAMN16246548, study PRJNA631951) | gut metagenome | biome: gut microbiome; feature: rumen; material: fiber-attached | host: Bos | place: Iran: Karaj | collected 2018-10 | reverse complement strand
TAAAACAATTTTATACTATGGGCAAACTTAAGATAGAGCTTAATAACTCACAGAATATACGTGACCTTCTATATGAGGCGTATCGCCTTGCTGATGAACAGATTGTTCAAGCGCAAAACGAGATAAACAAGCTTGCAAATGCAACAAACCTTCAGGATGAGGCGATGGACGCAAAGGCTAAATACGCCAAATCAATCAATGACTATATGTCAATGAAGGATAAGGCGATTTCCAAGAAACTTGACATCGCAAAGATATTAACAGAAATATATCACCATAACGGAGACACTAAAGGAATGGGTGATATGGGTGAAGTAAAGCCTATGTCATTCAACTTTGACGACATCAAGAAAATGGTTGACGATTCGTATCAGGAGAAGGACAAGACGAACACAATTAACCTGGACAAGAAACGCTAATGGCAAACAAGCAGGAGAAACAACGTGAAACGGTGTCGTTCATACACACCGCAAAGGCATTCGCTGACAAGATTGCACCATTCATGATTCTGAAGGGAAATCTTGACAGCGGAAATGCTGTATTTGGGTCTAACCCAATGAGGTATTTGCTTGGACTGCTTAACGAAGTTGGTGTCTCCAGGAAGGAACTTGAGGAATATATCTCAAACATCATATTGCTTGGAATCCCAGCGCTTGAACTCTCAGTTAAGGCTATAATCCTCACCAACCTTAAAAAGATGGTATCATGCTCAGTTGACCCAAGAATACCATACAAATACAGAAAAAGGCACAAAAGTTTCGACACGTCAAATGAACATGGGATAGACATAGACCTTGAAGCCATAGACATTTTTGATAAACTTTCTCTTAATCCTCTTTCTGAAGAAGGTGAAAATGCATATTTCGGGAATAAGGACGCCAAATCATCATATGAGTTTGTCAGGGCTGAAGACTTTGACGCATTCTTGTGGTTTGTCATGCATAAGGGCAAATTTCCAGTTGTCAGCACGATAAGTGGTAAAACGGCAGCATGGGATTCTTCAGTGGCCAACTCCACATTGCTGGACAACAACCACGGCTATGGAAGTGGATGGTCTGTTTCTCCATCTGATGCCACCCTTCACGTTGATTTCACTCTTGAAAGGAATAATGTAAACCAACCAGCAACATGTATCCCAGGGAATGCTTTCTCATATGGTAACATCGACGGTACTGGAAAGAAGGCCATTTCAATCTGTGACAAAGTGTGGTATGACGAGAACGGTAAAATCAATAAAAGTGAAATAGTGCCAGTGTCAGACGACAATGTAAGCGTCAACTGGTATAAGTGCGACACTCTTTCAATGGTTGCAAACATGACTGGGGTTGACAGCTCAAGATTCAAGGCGAACGTCAATAAGAAAACGAGGCCAATATGCAACCTGCAATACATAGAATGCGCCGCAGACGGTACTGAAGACAAACATACTGGCTTCGCCAACAGTAAATTCAGGTTTTCCATTCTTCCTAAACCAGACTATCATATACCGAACATAACGACAGATTACCTTTCACCATTCACGTTTAAGCCGTATAGACTTGAAGGTCATGGCAATTATGACGTGAACGGACCATTTACTGTGCCAGATGATAAAAAGAGTAACATCCAGATAGATAAACTTGGAAGGGTGACAGTTCTGAACAAGCCAGATGTGATAAAGAATCTTTACCCATGCTATGGCGGCCTCACTGTGTATGAATTCAACTTTGATTATCTTATGGGAATGCGTTTGTTTGATGCAAAATGCATTGCATGGGAACTTGTTGAAGCTGTCATGAACACGTCAATAGGTCTTGAAGTGTCATGGGATAGCAAGCATGCTGAAATGACGGCAATGGCAAGGGAAATCGTCAAAAGTATCATTGATGAGGATGATGATGTTGAGATAAACGATTGCCATTTCTTGTTTGACAACTCCAAATATGATGAGCTTATCAGACGTGCACAGGAGAAACGTGCCAGAATGGAGAACTTTGGTAACGGGGCAACTCCATCAGCTGATTTAAGCGATGTGAAAAACATATTCAAGGAATATGATGAAAACGCCTCACTGGAGGAAAAACGAGACGTACTTAACAGGGTCTTTTCACGTGTTTCAGCCAGCGTGACAGAAAGCGTCGGCGATAGAGATGGAGACAAGGTTGGCCTTAATATCGTGTCAAATTATCTAGAACAATTGGCATTTGTCCTCATGAAAGCAATAATGAGCCCTAAGGTTATGATGCTTCTGTACGTCAATAAAGAGCTGATGGGTGGCTTCGGGACAAAGAATCCAAGCTTCAATGACATATTGAAAGAGATGAAATCAATCGTGGCAAGCGAAGTGAAGGAGATTGTCGACATGATTATCGCTGAATTGCTTAAGCTTCTCATTGATAAGCTTAGCCCTCTAATGTCACTTATGAGCGACCTGCTCATCAAGGAAGCAATGAAGGATTATACAGACCTTCTCAACCAAATCATGCAGCTCTGCTCATTCTCGTTCTGCAATCGTAAAGGTGAGGGCAACACAATTCTTGACAATGTCGACTACGCTGACATCGACAACCCTCCAAGGCAACCTAACACATCTAACTGTTAACACTATGTCAATAAAAGGTATAAGTGACTCAATAAAGAACCTCTTCACAAAGGTCAGAAACCCAGTCAAAATCCTCTCCAGTGCTCTTGTTTTATGCTCAGCGTTGAAGAGACCAGGCCTGTCAACAATCCTCTCTGTGGCGAATATTGTGAAGGACTTGAACAAGTTTGGAATACCAACTGGTCCAATGCCAGATGGCACACCTAACTTGACAGTTGCAATGGTTTACGCAGTGGTCAATGAGGTTCAGCGCTCAATCAGAGAGGATATGGTCATACAGATTGTGATGAACCCAGGTTCAATATCATTTGTAGGAAGCGGTGCAAATGCTGGAGGACCAGTAACGGTAACTGGAGTCAATGTGAACAGCGGCATAGGAGTTGGCATTACAGCATCACAAGGAGGAGGGGTTGGTGACAATAATGGCTTATGTTTGTAGTATCATATGAAAAAAATAGATTTCACACAACTTACAAATTCAGAACTCAATATTAAGCTAAAGGGTTTTGAGAATGAATATGATGTAAAGAAAAATAAAGTTCTGCAGCTCATAGATGAGCTGAAGGAGCTTGATGAGATGTACATTACAGCTAAAAATGAACTTAACAGCAGAAGTATTCTTGATTAAATGGGTAAAATCGTATTATACATAGGTGTTGTTGAATATGTGGAAACACCATTAACACCAAATGGCTCCGATGGATGCAGAATACGTGCAAGGCTGCCTATCGACTCAAGGAAAAATCTTAATGACATTCCATGGGCCTTTCCTCTTATGCCAAAGACCTTCCACACAATCCCACAAGTTGGAGAAGGCGTGCTGGTGTTCCTCCAGGACTCATCATCGAAAATGAGCCAAAGGTTTTACATAGGGCCAATCATATCTCAGCCTCAATACCAGAAGTTTTGCAGCAAGGCTGACGGAACATCACTGATGCAGTGTGCTGAAAGAGACCCATTACCCAAGGCAAGCAATTACGATGTAACAACTGGCTCATTCCCAGAAATAAGTGATGTGGCTGTTGTTGGACGTGGTGCTGAGGATATCATACTTAGATATGATGACACGACAAAATCAAGCGAGGTAGACATCAGGGCTGGCATTAGGGGAGAATATAAAGACCAGACGAACCCATCGTTGACTGGGAATGTAATTTTCCAAGGTGTTGACCCAGCATACATACAATTGAAGCATAAGAAAGCAATTGCAAGCGGTGAAGATAAAAACGCAAATAGCCTCATCAATGTCGTTGCGAACAGGATTAACATCATGAGCAATATGGATGTTGATGTAGAAGCGAACCTTGACAACAACAACACATTGGTTGATGAGGCCACAATCAACGATACGATGTCAAAGCTTCACCAGGTGCCAAAGGGTGATAAACTTGTTGAATTTCTTGAACTTATGAGGACGGTATTGCTCACACATGTGCATTCATGGCCAGGGAATCCACAATCTGGAGATAATGCTGGTAAAACGCCAGAACTGTCAGATTTTAACATAAAGGATATACTTTCAGACTATGTAAGGATTTCATGAAAAAGGGGTCGCTTAAAAGCGGCCCCCATTGTTTATTAAAAACATCTTCTTTTCAGGTGGGTTTTTGTCCGAAGAATTAAATATAGTCAAAAGTAGTCATACTACCATTGGTACATTCACTCCTTGCAATTTCTTGCAAGTTACTTCGAAACGATAACAATACCTCCTTCACCTTCTCACGTTTAAGTTTCTTAGGCTCAAAAGCACCATTATCCATTTGTTTTAAGAGCGATTCTCGCAACACGGTTACAAGCACTCTGTTCCTTATATTCTTTGCAGCGTTAAAGTCTGCATTATCCTTATGTCTACATTCAATACATTCAAATGTTTCTTGGCTTGGTCTGTTTTCATCTTCAATGCATCCGCATATAGGACACATCTTTGATGTATAACTTGCTTGAACAGTTGAAACCGCAATATCATATTTCCTTGCAATATGCTCAACCTCTTGTTTAAGACTACCCAAGCCAAGGAATTTAACCTTTCTGTTATAGTTTATATCCTCGTTATCCTTATCCTTAACATAGCATTTACCAAACCCATTATCAAGGTCTTCCATCACAATATGCCCAACGCCTTGTGATTGCAGCACCTTACACATATTGGCAATCAACTGTTGCTCAGACTTAATCATCTTGGATTTGAGTGTATCGAGTTTCTGTTGCTTACGTTTACCAACTTTGTATTCTTTATCTTGTACTTTTAGTTTATCTATTTCAAGAGATAATTTACAAAAATCATTGACGAGTTTTCTATCATAATCATAAGTGGTATCATCTGATAGGCTGAACAAGTTGTGTTTGCAGTTCACGTCTATACCAATGGTCTCACCGTGTACCTGTGGGGTATATCTTTCATCATCCTTACACAGATGTATATTAACTTGATAATTCCTTTCATCAAATGTAATGGTGTATTCATAATCAGGATTTTTCTTTCTGTAATCCTTCATATTTCCGTGCCATCCTCTATTGAATGTAACTGGTACATCGAATGACTTCCTACCAACACCACTAAGGCTTACAAATGAATTTATAATAGAACCAAATCTACTATTATAGTCAATTATTCTTGTCTTTCTGCATCTTCCACTGAATGTAAGTGACTTAAATTTGATAGGGTATTCTGAGTAATGCTTAACAATAGTTTCCGAAAACACTGAATAGCAGTGAAATCAGTTCAGAATCTTTATCATTCTTGGGTGAACTAACACACCCTCTACACCATACACGCCACTAAACGCTTTTGGCTTACATCTCCTCAAAATATTCAGACTACCGTTGATGTCCGCATTCAACACCTCACCATTAGGACGCCTGAATAACCCCCTATGGATACGCCTTCCCATGTATCTATCATGGTGACATATCTCCTCAGCGTCGAAAAAACTGCATTTGCTCGTATGGCTTTCATTAACCTTAACAAAGTCAATACCAGCCTGTCTGCATTTGTATTCCAGCATCGACGTGAATATGTTAAACGGTATCTGAACGAAATTCTGGTTATTAACCTTGCCCATCGTGGTGTCTTGCTTCCAACCGTCATTACGTCCCACGACAAGGACGCTGACATCGGAAGCTATCAGTTGATTCACCACAAGCCTGCTGGCCTTGTGAAGGTAATCCTTAACCTTATTATTCCGTTTTTCGGTTAACCGACGTATCCATGAACTGGTTTTCTGCCCATTGTTCCTCACATCCAATATGGATTTGGCGTTTGCCACCTCCTTGTTGTAATACCTGTTTATGGATTTTAGACCCCTGCCATCAATGATGAACGGTTCGAATCCAGGTATGTTCGATGTAACCGCAGCCAGATTGGATACGCCAAGGTCAATGGCCGCATACCTCCCATTATCCTCCTTTATCGGGGTGACATTGCCATCATCATACACCACCTCGATGACATACGAACCCAGTCGTTTAACTACACGCACCTCGTTAAGTTGGTCGAACGTAACGTTCGTTCGTATGGAAACATCAACTCCGCTGAGTTTAATGACGTGGTTTCTGTCCAACTCCCTTTTGCTTATCGCCTGTGAGGTGTATATCAACATGTACCTACCGTTTTCTTTATCCAGATATTTTGGTAGTTTTGGCTTACCTCGGAATTTGGTCGGCGTCTTTTTGAAGGACTGCACCGCATGAAAGAATGACTTAAAATTCTTGTCCACCATTCGCATGGTTTGCTGTGCCACCTTTGTTGGCAGTGCGTAGTAATCCTGCTGTTTCTCTGTCTGGAACATGTGTTGTGCTGAAGCATACGATAGGTATGTGCCTTCTTTAAAGAAGTGCTGACGGACAGCATATAACGTGGCATTGTACAAGTTTTTGGACTTATACGTTTCCTTATCGAGGGTGTCATATGCTTTGCATCCCTTGTGTATGGTATGTTGTTCAGTCAGTGTCATTTTCCAGTTGCTGTATCAGTTTTTCAGTCCGTCTTCTGTTACGTCTTAACCCGTATAACCTAGCACAGAATGACGTTATAATGGAAACGAAATCCTGCATGAGGTCATCCCTGTCATTGTTTTGCTCGTTAATCACCTCTATTTTGCGTCCTTGCATTTCGAGTAGTTTTTTGATGTAGTTCAGCCCGAACCTGGCCAGTCTGTCTGAATGTTCAACTACTATTAGTTTCACGGATTCATCTGTGAGCAGTTTTTCCAGTTTTTGCCTATTGTCATTTAGTCCACTGCCTATTTCGGTAACGGTTTTAATGATATGGTATCCCTTGGCTGCACAGTAGTTTTCTAACCGTTCACGTTGTCGTTCGAGGTTATTTTTGTTTTCGTGTGATGAGACTCTGGCATAGATTGCCACAGCATCGGTCAGTGGTTTATCCTCGTTTTCGATGATTCGGACGTGGATTCCATCTGGTTCACGTTCGTACTGTATTTGTTTTTTTTTAATCCAGTTCCACACGGTTCGTGTAGTAACGCCGTATCGTTTGGCGTATTGTGATATTTTGTATTTCATACTAATAAATATCACAATGGTTTGAAATTGTTCACGGGTTTTTCATCGTTGTTCACTGATGCCTGGGATGTTTTTATAATACTTGTGTATAAAGTTGTGCATCAAATGAACTTGGTATAACGTCATTATAGCGTTCTCTCATTTCCTTTAGGAATTGGAATTTGTTGTATTCCAAAAAATGTAAGAGATTATCGTTGACGTATTGTGATACCGTGTTTTTGTGATTGCGAATAAGCACAGCAAAGTCGTGTAACTCATCATACTTCTGACGAGTTAGCCCGTTTGAATGAAATATCTTTGTGTACTTACTCTGTATAATCATAACTTACTTACTGTTTTTTTCCCACTCTGGACTATTTTCTATTATTTTCCACGATGATGGAATGCAATCATTGTTAATGTAATGGGTTTCAGCGGTATTATCATTTTATCTACTGATGGTATTCCCAACCAACCCTCCTTAGTTGCGATAAAATTCGCTTAGCCAACTCCTCAGCACCATGAAACACACCAGCATACTCATTAAGTACGCCACGTACCGTTTCTGTTATTATTTGTTTAAGCCTTTCCATTGCCTTAAGCATATTTGTTCGTTTTATCCTCAACAATGTCAAATGTGAGGACATCATGGTGGATGATGCTTGACATACCATACCTTATCCGCACATCAATAAAATACCTGTTTGGTATCAGCATTGACGTGTCAAGCATATAGAAATTCTCATTGGATGTCTTGTTCACCTTATCCCATGAAATACAGTCAATCTCAGCCATTCCATCCTTCACATACAAACGTATGTCCATTGAATCGAGAAGCTGCACAACGTTTTTCGTATAGTTGGGTCTTGCCGATACGACTATCTTTCTGATGTCACCACGGAAAATCTGCTCCTTCTCCTGTATTCCGCTAATGGATGGTGTGAAAGTCTGTTCATCCTGAATAGAGTTACCAATCATAAAATATGTTGATGGTGATTTAATGGTGAAATCAAGCTCGACATCTGGCAATTTATTACCATTGTATTGCAAGTTCTGCCATATGTCATAATACATATCACCAGGGTTGCCAGGCATATTCAGGTCAATATAATATATTCCCTTGGAGAACTTCTTAGATTCAATGTTGTTCTGTATGCAGTTCGTATTGGTGTCCCAAATGCTGACCAACGGATTGCTGTCAAGGTCATCAAGCCCATCCCCAATAGTACAGTAAAGATAAAGTCTGTTATCCTTTCCAGACACGAATCTTCCCCTGTCATCAGATATGGCATCGCAATATCTGGTTTCAACATAAGGAGCGTACCATAGGTTTGTCTTGTCAGTGATTAATGCAAGATAATTCTCCTTTTCAATGTCAGACAATTCATACATTGGGGAATATGCAATGCCTATACCGTAGTTATCAAGCTCACCAGTGATGAATTTGTTCACAACATCTGTAATATCAATGTCAATGTCCTCATTGCCAACCTGGAATTTCAATCTACCTATCACCTTGGCGGAAGTGTCACCAGACGAGAATTTGTCATATTCGCCCGACAACGTGTCAACAGAATATATGCCTGGCTCATCCCAAGGAAGGAAATTCCTTCTCTGGAACCAGTTGCAAGCCTCATCAGATATGAGTCTGTCCTTGTCAACATTGAACTTACCGTAAAAACCCTTGTTGTAGAAAGACTTCTTGTAATCAAATCCACGACCCTCATCCCATTCCTTTGGGATAAGGAAGAAAATCAAGTCAAATGACATAGCCCTGTATTTGTCATAGTCTGTTATTTCACTTACGCCGCAGTCATGAAGCTGTGTGAAATCAAGAGAACCAGCGTTTGTGATGTGAAGTCTATGGCTCATCTTATCCATATCTGGCATGACTCCATTCTCATACATATCCTTTATCTTCGTGTGGTCAAACCATAACAGAAAACGAGAATATTCATTCTTTCTACCGTATATGAGAGAAGAAACTGGATTAAGTGATGTGTTCAACGGACTGTTGCAAACAATAGTGTTGGATTTTGATATGTAAGTCTTGTAAACCATTTCAATACGTTTAACAATAAATAGTTTGCAAGCAATAAAAAAGGGGAGCCTTGATTGGCTCCCCGTTATGTTTTAATAAGTTCCAGCATCCAATATTGTATTCATAACAATGCCTTCTGACGTAATCTTTATAGGATTCTCAATTCCAGTTGCTGAATTTTGAGGTACAATTGCCTCAACGGTAACGCCACCTCCGCTTCTGTTGGAAATATTGATTGCATTGCTTCCAGCTATTGTGCCTTGAATCTTCGAATTGATGAGGTCAGCAACACCACTAATCTTGAAACCATCTGTGCCAACAGTAAGAAGCTTGGTGGAACCAGTCCCTGATTCAGAGGTGGAATCAACAACTCCACGAGCCTTGTTTGCTGTCGTGTCCCATGTCACGCCGCTCGCAAATTCAGTCTCATTGATGAATGAACCAATATTAACAGCCTCAACCAATACAGAACCATCAGCGGTCTCATATGCGAAACACAATGCCTTGTTGGCTTCTGTTTGCTGACCAGAAGGAATGTCAGTCCAAGTATTAGTTGACTTGTCATAAGTTGGTTTCGTATCGCCCGTTGCGTGCAGAAGGGCAACACTTAACAGTGAACTGTCCTTGTATATCTTGATGTGGGAGGAACCAGGTATTTCCTGACCAGCTGTTGTGACAAGCTTCCATTCCTCCATTACATTTGTAGATGATGTTGTAGCCGAAACAATTTTTACAGTACCTCCAATAATAGAACTACCAACAGCATCCGCAAGCGTATCAATGGCGTCCTGAACATTTGTATTAGCCGAAGTAATACGTGTTGTTGCAGTTGCATGTGCAACTGTTGATGCAGAAACAGTGCCTGTCACTGCGGATACCTTGCCATCTGCTTGTGTGATAGCTGTAATCACCTTTCCAACTCCAGATACTGTATCCAAGTCAAGTGCATTAATCTTACCGTCGACATAATCCTTTATATCATCAGTTGCCTCGGTAATGGTTACACTCTTAGTGCCACCACTCACATAGTAAGACCCTACAAGCGTCTTGACAACGTTTCCATCTGTATATCTTGCAAGTACAATTTCGCCATCAACTGCGCTAGAAACATGACCCGAAAGGACATCCTTCGCAGCACTAAGGCTTGCTGACGGGCTTTGATTCCTTAAAAACTGATATGATGCTACTGTATTCTGAGTTGCCATATTTTGTTATAGTTTTTTAATTCAATTTATTTTATAAGCCTTTACTGATGAGATAGTCAATTATAATCCTATTGTTATTAACTGTTGTTTCAAGGTTTGCAATCTTTGTTTCAAGAGCAATAACCCTGTCATTCAAATCCCTCAAGGCAGTTGATGTGGTGTATTCACTGTCACTCAATAAGTCATATATGCTTGTCCCATAATGCTCCTTGTCAAAATCCTTCTTGCCAAGCATCTTCCACAGGTTGATGATTTCGTTCTCAAGCTTGGAAATTGCAGAATTGACAGTTTGACCAGTTCCGCCACTGATTATAACATCATACTGGGTTGATGACGTTACTGCACTTTCGTTAGTGTAACCGCTTCCTGCGGTTTGTGAATCGTGTTGAAAATTGTCAAGCTTAACAATATCACCATTAGTGACAATACCCAAAGTCATTCCGCTTGATGTAGCCGACACACCAGAGGTTCCACCACTGATTGAGATTGCTGGCGCAACTGGTGTGGCAGAAATCAGGTCATATATGCTTGTCCCATAATAATTCTTGTCGAAATCCTTCTTGCCAAGCATCTTCCACAGGTTGATGATTTCGTTCTCAAGTTTGGAAATGGCTGAATTAACCGTCTGACCAGTTCCACCATCGATTATTGAATCATACTCAG
>JAEEGL010653011.1_pt1 | contig 10990 bp, 11 predicted proteins | sample 9134231 | NCBI WGS metagenome assembly JAEEGL01 (sample SAMN16246548, study PRJNA631951) | gut metagenome | biome: gut microbiome; feature: rumen; material: fiber-attached | host: Bos | place: Iran: Karaj | collected 2018-10 | reverse complement strand
TTTTTAGCATCAACTAAAGCTCTTAAATATCTCTTTGACATAATTGTATTTGTGATATTTAGTCTTCCAAATTCATATTGATGAGGTATGTGCTTCATTTCACATTTTTCAATGAACCAATCATATAATATTCTATGATTATCATATTCTAATGAACATAATGAATGGGTAATTCCTTCAAATGAATCTTGTAAAGGATGGGCAAAATCATACATAGGATAAATGCACCATTTTGTTCCTTGTCTATGATGATTTATATGTAGGATTCTATACATTGCAGGGTCTCTCATATTGATATTTGGATGTGCCATATCAATTTTAGCTCTCAATGTTTTTGCTCCATCAGGATATTTACCATTTTTCATTTCTTCAAATAGCTTTAAATTTTCTTCAACTGATCTATCTCTATAAGGTGAGTTTTTACCAGGTTCAGTTAATGTACCTCTATATTTACTCATTTCTTCTTGTGATAGGTCATCAACATATGCTAAGCCTTTTTTAATTAATAAAATAGCTTTTTCATATGTAGCTTCAAAATAGTCTGAACCATAAAATACATTTGTAGGTTTATAACCAAGCCATGCTAAATCTTCAATTATACCTTCAACAAATTCCTTATCTTCTTTAGCTGGGTTAGTATCATCAAATCTTAAATTTGTTGTTCCATTAAAAGCTTTAGCAAGTTCAAAATTTGTGATAATAGCTCTTGCATGACCAATATGTAAATAAGCATTTGGTTCAGGTGGGAAACGTGTAGCTATTGCATCTACCTTTCCACTATCTAAATCATTTTGCATAATCGTTTTAATAAAATTATTGATTTCTGCCATAACAAATTCACTCCTCGTTTAAATACAATTTATTATATAACAAAACTTGCTAAAATACTACATTAAGAAAACATTTTATTAATATAATTAATAAAGGCTATAGACATTAATCTATAGCCTATATATTATTCACTTTTTTCTTTATTTTTTTCTGCTTCTATTTCAGCCATTACTTGAGCTCTTAATTCCTCTTGTGTTAAAGGCTTAATTTCTTCTTGATTTTCTATTACAGTACTTATTTTCATCGAAAACCAAACATCAATTCCAACAATTATAACATCAATTAAGCATGCTATAGCACCTAAAATAGGTCCATATCCTAAAGAAAAAATATCTTTTGATGCATTAATATGTATAACTGCCATTTCCTTACAGAATAAGAATAATATACCCGCAAGTAAGAATAATCCTGCTGTAATTCCTCTTGTAATCATATTGTCAACCTTAGGTAGTGCAAGTCTTACAAAAACTAAAACCATCGCTAAAACAACTAATAAATATGTTAAGAAATTACCGAATGAAAAATCAAAGAATTGTTTAACCATTGTACCATAAGTACCACCACCAAAGGCAGTATAGATACCTTCAAATTTATTTGAATCATTCATAAATGCTGGTAAAAATATTGTTAATAAAGCTAAAAGCCCTATAAATATTTCCATTATCATTATTCCAATTGTAACTTTTTCTTCTGCCTTTGACATTAAAGCTTCCTGCTTCTTATCTTCCATATACACTCCTTATGAAGGGTTCTTTATAAATTCTGAAATGTTTTTCCAAGCATCCTTTGCTTCTTTAAAGGCATCTGTTTTTGTATAAAAATCATGCCACATTCCCTTATAAATATATAATTTAACAAAGCTTCCTTCAGCATTAGCTTTTTCTTCTAATGTTAAACTATCTGAAAGTAACATTTCATCAGAACCTGATATTACTATAGTTGGTGGTAAATCATTAAATTTACCAAAAATTGGTGATGCATATTCATTTTTCATGAATTCCTCATCAGCATATAAATTAGGTACAGTTTGTTCTTGCGTATATAAAGAACCAAATACTGTATCAACAATTCTATTTTTTAAATATGTTTGACCAGAACAAGTCAAATCTAGCCAAGGTGATGCTATAGCTAAGCATTTAGGCTTTGGTAATTCCTTTTCTCTAATATGAAATGCCAAAGATACTGCTAAGCCACCACCAGCGCTATGTCCGGCAATAACTATATTTGAAGGATTATATTTCTGAGTTAAATAAATATATCCTTCACTTACATCTTCTATTGCCTTAGGAAATCTTTCTTCAACTGTATAATCAATCATAAAGACATCACAAAAATCATTATTTTTTGAATATAAATATCCGCTATTGAAATTTTGTGGTCCTATAGGCAATACATATCCTCCACCATGAATCATATAAACTACATTATCATGATTTCCAGACTTATGCTTTAATAAATAGGCTTTACATCTTTTTAATTCAATTATTTCTAAATCAAAATCAGAATCTAAATTAACTGAATTAATATCAAAAGGAACATATTTATAATTTTTTAAATATTTTATCAGTTGATTTTCTTTATGTTTAAAGCTTTCATCTCGCATTTTTTTAATTAAATGCTTTGCCTTAAAAGAAATCTTTGTAGTCTCAATTTTCATAGGGAATCCTCCTTATTTTAAATTTAAAGCTAATTCATCAATAACCTTTTCTGTTGAAGCATTTGGAGCTGATAAAATTTTTACTACAGGTTCAACAAATGTAATATTTTTTGATTTTTCAAATTTAGCTTGAATAACTTTAGCAGCCATAGGTGCCCATGTACCATTTTCAATGATACCAATCTTTTTATTTTGATATCCTCTTTCTAATAATTCATTAATAAAATGATCCATTATAGGGAAAATTGTGCCATTATAAGTAATTGTTGCTAAAACAATTCTATCATATCTAAATGCATCTTCGATTGATTCATGTAAATCTTCTCTTGCTAAATCAGCAATAGCAACCTTTACACCTTGCTTTTCAAGCTTTTCAGCAAGCATTCTTGCAGCCTTAGCTGTATTACCATACGCTGATGCATAAGCAATAAAAACACCTTTTGTTTCAGCTTCATATTTACTCCATGTATCATATGTATTTAAATAATATTCTAAATTCTCACTTAATACTGGTCCATGTAAAGAACAAATGTGATTAATAGGTGTTCCTGCTAATTTTTTTAATATAGCTTGTACTTGTGCACCATATTTTCCAACAATACCAAAATAATATCTTCTTGCTTCACATGCCCATCCCTCAGGATCATCATAATCATTTGCACCAAATTTACCGAAGGCATCAGCAGCAAATAATACCTTATCATATGAATCATAAGACATCATAACTTCTGGCCAGTGTACCATAGGAGCTGCAAAAAATTTTAATTGATGCTTACCTAAAGATAATAAATCCCCATCTTTAATTTCTAATTTATTGTCAATTGTAACACCAAAGAATTGTTCAATCATCTTAAATGATTTTGCATTTGAAACAACCTTTGTATCAGGATATACCTTTAAAAATTCAATAATATTTGCAGAATGGTCTGGTTCCATATGTGAAACAACTAAATAATCTGGCTTTTTACCATTTAATACATTTTCAATATTTGAAATCCATTCACTTTTGAAATTAGCATCAACTGAATCCATAACTGCAATTTTATCATCTAAAATTACATAAGAATTATATGCCATACCATTTGGTACATCATATTGTCCTTCAAATAAATCAACTTGATGGTCATCTACACCTACATATAAAATATCTTTAGTTATCTTCATTATTATCCTCTCCTATTAAAAATCTTAAAACTGAATAGCCTAAATATGTTAAATAATATTTAGAATCGTGGAAATCTAAATATCTTTTATTTTTCAATTTAATTAATTCTTTTCTAATAAAATCTCTATTCTTAGATTTTAAAGCTGCAAAATCCATTTCAGGCGTAATCTTTTCAATATATTGAACTACCTCATCAAGCTTAGCTTCTCTTCTTCCTTGCATAATAAATAATAATTCAATTCCAATCTTTGTAGGATCTAATGTATCAATTACAGTTACAGCCTTTTTATCAGCAAATTCATTAATTGCATCAATATTTCTAAATACAACCTTATTTAAGCAGAAGAAAGTTCTTGCTGCATCCTCAAATGAATCTGCTTCAACAAATGGTTCTGAAAAGATTTGATTATAATCCTCTTCTTCTAAATTAACAACGCCAATTAAGAAGCATAAATATGTTAAATTATATTTAGATATTTCTTTTATATATTTATCTTCCAATGCTTCATCACGTTTAAATATAGAAGCTAATAAAGATATAAATAAATATTTAGCTTGTGTTTCATTTTTAAAGAAATTTTCTGATTCTTTTAAAACATCATCATATTTTTTTTGTTCAAGCATATAATCTAAATAGAATAATGCTTGATTTTGATGGTTTTCAGGATCTAGCTTTATTAATTCCTCTGCTTTTTCTAAAGCATTCTTAAAATCATCCATTTCACCATATAAAAGCATTAATTTAAATAAATTTCTTAAGTAGCTTCTTGCTTCTATATTAAGCCATAAAGTTCTTTCAATTTTTTCAAAATTAATTTCTTCATTTTGTTCTAAATCAATTTTTATTTCATTTAATAAGCTTTGCATTCTTAATGCTTTTTCATCGTTATCCTTTGTTTCCATTAAGATTAATTGGCCTTTAGCCTCATAATGCTTAGGACAAATTTTTAACACTTGCTTTAAAGCATCAATAACTTGATTAGCATCTTCTAATTTTAAAGCCTCTTCATATAAATCATCAGCCTTAGAAAAATCATCATCTAGCTTATATTCACCACTATTATACATTTTTAAAAATTCATCTTTTGCTTTTTCAAATTCAATATCAGGGTTATCATTTAAAAATTTTTGTAATGCCCTGTTAAATTTTTCTGTTTCTCTACTCATATAAAATTAATCCTCACTTAAATCATTTAATATATTATAACATAATTTATATATCTTGAAAATAAATCATAAAGCAAAAAATAGGCATTTAAGCCTATTTTTCAATCATTATTTCATTAGATACTATTTCAAATTTATTATTATCTAAGCTAATATAATATTTTTCATTTTCTATATAACAATTAAAATTATCTAGCTTTTTAAATTCATATGATTCACAATTTACTTTAAAAGAAAAAATAGTATCATAATCTACATCAAGCTCAGGTCTATAGCCATTAGCAATTAAATCTAGATGAGCATTAATTGTAACATATAATTTTAATGTATGATTTTTTAATACGGCTTTATTAATGACTAAATCATTAAAGCTATAATGATTTAAAAAGAAATCTATAGTCATATTAGTCTATTAGCATATTCCAATCAATTTCTTCTTTTTGTTTTAAATTTAAGAAGCATTCATTAATTGGATCCTTTGTTTCTTCAATAGCTTCAACAAAAAGCTTAGCTATAGTAACAGCACCATCATACATTAAATGAGAATGGTCATCCTTACCATCCATATATGTTTCATAAATATTTGGTCCAAAAATCATATGAAATTTTTTAGATTCTTCTTCTCCAATTTTATTGTATAAATCAATTGTTATTTGATTCATATCAATGCAAGTATATCCATTTTCTTTTGCAAATTCTATCATTGCCTTTGGATAATCACCATGAGAATTAATACATTTACCATTTTCAAATAGATGACGTGTTATTGATGTTGCAAAAACAACATGACATCCTTTTTTAACTGCTTCTTTAGCAAAATAATCTAAATTCTTTTGATATTCACCAAAAGGTTCTGTATATCTATTAGGGTCATTAATTTTTTCATCATTATGTCCAAATTGAACAATTAAATAATCACCCTTATTCATTCTTCCTAAAACAAAATCAAATCTTTTTTCTGCTATAAAAGATTTAGTTGATCTACCATTTTCAGCATAATCGTCAATTAAAACACCAGGCTTTACAAATAATTGTAATTGTTGACCCCAGCCATTTTGAGGATATGAATATATATTATTATATTTCATAGTAGAATCACCGATCATAAAAATCTTCATAATACCTTCTCCTTAAAAAAAATAATGGGGCCTTCCGGCCCCTTCGCTTCAAAGTAAATTATCTGTATTTCTTTCTAGCTGCTAAACGTCTTTCTTTACGCTCAACGCTTGGCTTTGCATAATATTGACGGTTCTTTGCCTCCTGAAGGTTACCAGATCTTGACACATCACGTTTAAATCTGCGAAGTGCGTCTTCAATACTTTCTTTTTCGCGTACAACAATCTTTGGCATACTAAGCCTCCCTTCTAGGACAAATTCCTTATACATTATACACAAACACCACTTGGTTGTAAAGTGTTTTTTTTTATTTTTGAAAAAAAATTTATTTTATCTCATTTATCTAGCATTTATCGGCACTTTTTTATACTTTATATTAATTTGCCATATATTTTTCCATCAATAATCTTATCAATTAAAACAGGAATATCTTTTCCTATTAATTCTTTATCATATGGTAAAATGACTTGTAAGAAATTTGATGTATGGCCAATCATTTCCTTTTGATTTAATTTTTGTTCAGGAATTATATCTAAAGTTTTACCAATAAATTTATTAGCATATTCTAATTCTAATGAATCTGATAATTTAATTAAATCAAGCGCTCTATCCTTTTTAATAGAATCCTTTACCTGAGGCATTAACGCAGCCTTTGTATGAGCACGTCTTGAATAAGGGAATACATGGATTTTTGAAAAGCCAATTGATTTACAATATTCTTTTGATGCTAAATATTCTTCATCTGTTTCAGTTGGAAAGCCTACAATAACATCAGCTGTTAAGCTAATATCAGGCCTTGCTTCTCTTATTTTTTTAACTCTTTCAGTAAAGAATGCTAAATCATATCTTCTATTCATTGATTTAAGTACAGGATCAGAACCACATTGTAAAGGTAAATGTAGGTGATTTGCAATAACCTTTGATTCTTTCATTAAATTAATGAATTCATCGTCAACCTCATTTATTTCAATTGAAGATACTCTAAGTCTTTTTAATAGTGGTACTTCTTTTAAGATCCTTTTAACAAGGCCTGAAAAAGTTAAACCATTATCATAATATCTTCCAGTATGAATACCTGATAAAACAACCTCTAAATAGCCATTTAAAGTAATATTTTTTAATTCTTCAATTACCTTATCAGCACTTTTACATCTAACCGGTCCTCTAGCATAAGGAATTATACAGAATGTGCAGAAATTTTCACATCCATCCTCAATTTTAACAAATGCTCTTGTATGGTCATAAGATGTAACATCAAGTGGTTCATAGGTATGCATATGTAATACATCTATAATATTTACATATTTATCCTTTTTAGGTTCATTAATTCTTTTTAAAATTTCTGTAACCAAATCCTTTTTATTACCATTACCAACTAAAATATCAACGCCTTCAATTTGTTTAGCCTCATCATTAGTTTGGACATAGCAACCACAAGCACATATTAGCGCATTAGGATTCATCTTTATGCATTTTCTAATCATTTTTCTACTTTTAGCATCTGCCATATTAGTTACAGAGCATGTATTAATAACAAATACATCACAATCCTCACTAGGTTCTGTAACTTCAAATCCATTTTGTTCTAATAGCTCTTTTAAAGCATTTGATTCATATATATTAACTTTGCAGCCTAATGTAATAAAGCCTGCCTTCATTATTATTTCAACTCCATCTCATAAGAAATTGATGAAAGAACATAAGATGCTGCAGTTTCAGTTCTTAATATTCTTGGACCTAAGCCACATGAAATAAATCCTAGCTTTTCTAAATAAATAAGCTCAGATTCGTCTATTCCACCTTCAGGGCCAATTAATACAGCAACCTTATCATCCTTTTTCAAATTCTTTACAATACCTTTAAAATTAGCTAAATCGCCTGATTTAGAAGATTCTTCATAGCAAAGGATTAATTTATCGTATCCTTTAAAATCAATTTCCTTAAGGCTTAAAATATCAATAACCTTAGGAATTATTAATCTAAAAGATTGTTCTGATGCTTCTTTAGCAATCTTTTGGAATCTTTCAAGCTTTGAAGACTTCTTTTTAGGGTCTAATTTAAATAAGCTTCGCTTCATAATTGTAGGAACAAATGCATAAGCACCTAGTTCTGTTGAATGCTTGATAATTTCTTCAAGCTTATCACCCTTTGGGTAGCCTTGAAAAATAGTAACCTTAACTGGAAGCTCATTATTATTTTTAATTTCTTCTATTTTTTCAAAGGTAACACATTTATTATCCAATGATTTTATTTTAGCCTTAAATGTTTTTTCCTCATCTGAAACTAAGATTTCATCGCCAAGCTTAAAACGCATTACCGTTGTAATATGAAAAGCATCATCTGTGTCGATGATGCATTCATTTAATTTATCTTTTGATATAAAATATTTTTGCATTATTGATTCTTATACTTATCGTATTTAATCTTTGCTAAAACTAAAAGTGGTGTTGCGATAACAAATCCTAATAAGTAAGTAGAAAGTGTAAATATAGCTTGGAATATATAAGTAACTCCACTTTGTGAATCTATAGCCATAATGATATTATATAAGAAGTTTGCTACAAAGAATGCAAGATATACAAAATAAATAACCCATGCAGTAACATATAATTTACCAACAACAGGATGAATATTATTATTTGCAGCCTTTAAAACCTCTTGGTATGTCTTTTCATCCATTAATTCTAATTCAACAACATCATATCCATAAGGCTTAATATCTTGTTTTGATGAATCATCACCCTTATTATTTTCAACTAATGGGCAAATAAAATATAGTTGCATTGTTTCAACATTACGATATAAAGTATAAATACCTTTAAATTTTTTCTTTGTATCGATTTTTTCTAATTTAGAAAAATCATAATTTCCTTTAACCTCTGTTTGCTTTAAGCAACCAGCTTTTACTAAAGAAACAGCTTTTTCATAATCCTTACGATTACGTTCAGCAATTAATAATTTTTCATATTCCTTTAATTCAGGAAGTGGTTTTCCATCATATATTAAATCTTGTTCAGGTTCTTCCATTAAGTCAAATTGATTTTGTTCCATTTTAAAGTTTCCTCCTAAAATCAACATTTGCTTTATTATAACAACTTTTTCTATAACTTTCAACAAAAAACATCCTCTTAAGGATGCTTGTAGTAATATATATTACTAATTTGTTTTATAATACCAATATTTAAAATTTCTAAACAAAAAACACTTCCAGAAAAGGAAGTGTATTTTTATTAGTTCTTAAAATTTGAAATAAATTTATCCCAGAAGCTCTTCTTCTTTTCTTTTGTGACATTTCCAAGCTGTTCAAATAATTTCTTTTCATCAGCAGATAAAGAAGTTGGAGTAACAACCTTTAATGTTACAATTTGATCGCCCTTTGACAATCCGCCCTTAGGATTCTTTGTTCCTTTACCCTTCATTCTGATTTGAGTACCAGTTTGTGTACCTGCAGAAATCTTTAATGTTTCTTCACCATCAATAGTAGGAACCTTTATTTCATCACCTAATGCAGCTTGTGTAAATGTAATAGGAACCTCTAGTAAAATATTTAATCCATCACGCTTAAATTCTTTATGCTCACCACAAACGAATTTAATATATAAATCACCATTTGGACCACCATTATATCCTGCTGGACCTTTACCATCAAGACGCATAGTCATACCTGTTTGTACACCAGCTGGAATATTAATTTCGATATCCTTTGTAGTCTTAGTTCTTCCTGTTCCATTACAATAAGGACATTTCTTTGTTATAACCTTACCTTTACCACCACAATCAGGACAATTAGTTTGAACAGTTGATGAACCAAAGATAGTTTGTTGACGAATGAATACTCTACCTTGACCTTTACACTTATCACATGTTTTTACATCTGATTTAGAAGCTGCACCTGTACCACCACATTGCATACATTCCTCATCAGCTGCAAGTCTAATTCTCTTCTTACAACCATGAACAGCCTCATCAAATGTAATATTTAAAGCTTTTTCTACATCATCACCTTGTCTAGGTTGATTTGAATTACGTCCTCTAGAGCCGCCGCCGAAAAATGCTCCAAAAATATCTTCAAAGCCACCGAATCCTGAGCCTGAGAAGCCTTCAAAGCCACCGAATCCGCCACCGCCAAATCCAGCATTAGGATCAGCAGAGCCAAATTGGTCATATCTAGCTTTCTTTTGTTCATCGCCTAAAACATCATAAGCTTCATTTATCTCTTTAAATTTTTCTTCAGCACCAGGTTCTTTATTTACATCTGGGTGATATTGCTTAGCAAGTTTTCTATAAGCTCTTTTTATTTCATCTGCAGATGCATTTTTATCAACACCTAGTGTTGCATAATAATCCTTATTTGGCATGTTATTACCTCACAAATCGAAGGGCCTATTGGGCCCTTCAGTTTAATATTTTTAGTTAAAATTATTGAACATCAGAGAAGTCTGCATCAACATTATTGTCATCCTTCTTATCTGAAGATTGACCATTTTGTTGTTGAGCTTCTTGAGTTTGTTGATATGCTTTAACAGCGATATCTTGAGCAACCTTTTCTAATGCTTCCTTCTTTTCTCTAATATCAGCAATATTCTTAGATTCTAATGCTTTTTCTAAATCCTTAATTAGGTTTTCAGCATTTTCCTTTTCAGTTGGATCAACATTTTGTAAATCTTTTAATGCTTTATTAGTTTGGAAAATTAATTGGTTAGCTTCATTTACTAAATCAGCTTCTTCTTTTCTTGCTTTATCAGCTTCAGCATTTTCTTCAGCTTCTTTTACCATTCTTTCAATTTCAGCATCAGATAATCCTGAACCAGATTGAATAGTAATCTTTTGTTCTTTACCAGTACCTAAGTTCTTAGCTGATACATTAACGATACCGTTAGCATCGATATCAAATTTAACTTCAATTTGAGGAACTCCTCTTGGAGCTGCAGGGATATCGCCTAATTGGAATCTACCTAATGTCTTGTTATCAGCAGCCATTGGTCTTTCACCTTGTAATACATGGATATCAACAGCTGGTTGGTTATCAGCAGCAGTTGAGAATACTTGGCTCT
>JAEEGL010558389.1_pt1 | contig 10990 bp, 8 predicted proteins | sample 9134231 | NCBI WGS metagenome assembly JAEEGL01 (sample SAMN16246548, study PRJNA631951) | gut metagenome | biome: gut microbiome; feature: rumen; material: fiber-attached | host: Bos | place: Iran: Karaj | collected 2018-10 | reverse complement strand
CGATCTGCTCCCTCAGGTATTTTTCTCCGTTATATGTCGACATGACTACGGTTACGGTCATTTTTCCCTCACGAAGCATTCCTTATAATTAACCAATATTAGATTATAATCTATTGGGCTCATTATGTCAAAGATATGATTGATTTGCGGAAAACCGGACAGGATCTTATCCCGTCCGGTTTTCCTTATTTGCGATTGATTTGAACAGTGGGAGGAATTGAAAGATCATTATGTACAATTCAACGTCAATAAGTGGCCTTTTCAAGTATCTCCGCTGCTTTGATCCCCTTGTCTGTGTTCTGAACAATAAGTCTGATCACGTTCTCCGTATTGACAAATCCCCAGATGCCCCAACAGTCAACATAGTACGTGAGATCACACATATACCTGCCGTCACCGACATCCAGGATCTTTCTTATCTGTATGTCGGTTATCACATTATTTCTGTAGGATCCGAAGATAAGGCTGTCCATGGTGTTGAACGTGCGGATCTGCAGATCTCCGCCCATGACAAGATAATCTTCAAGCGCATAATAATTAGTCCTGTAATTATACTTTGAACTGCCGGTGAACGCGACATATTTATCTATAAATTCCGGGATGAATGCTTTAATCTCGGCTTTTTTTTCATCGTCGCAGTACCTTTCGAGATACTCCTCCTGAACATTATCGTTGTATGCTTCGGCAGATGAACCGGTTTCATCCAACACCTCCACATCTATGTCTGAAAGGAATTCGCCTATCCTATACGTGCACAAAAAAGGCAGTCTATAGTCAGTATCGTAATAATCTCTGAAAAAATCGAATTTGATATTATCTTCAACTATATACGAACTGTCCAGAAGATAGCCGTTGCAGAAGACTTTATAGTCCTTCGGGACCGTTATCGGATCACAGCTGTTCAGCAGGAACGAGAAATCAAAATCTTCCCGGCTCACATACCATGGTCTTAGGCCGAATGCGATCTCTTCCGACTGAAGCAGCTCGAAGGAACCGATCACCGTATCGCCGCATTCGAGCACATAACTGATCCTGTCATCTGTCGAATTTGCCGGATCCTTGACTTCCTTCACTCCCGGTTCAAGAAACTCTTTTATGATCGCGAAGGAGACGTCCGGAGGCTGGATGTTCGTATCCAGAGAAAGCAGAAAGTCCTTTTCGACATCTCTGATCCTTTCGACATCAAATGAAGCCATATACTGCTCTACGGCGCGCTCCGGTCGTGTCTTTTCATACTCGTCCAGAAAACGGAACAGTACGATAAGGCCTATAACCGCGGCACACAAGAAGAAAACAGCGTATGCGAGGAGACCCTTCATGAAAGAGGGCTTTTTCTTGCAGACTCTGCTCATGGCGATACCCCCTCCTTCAGCACAATGAACGTGGAGGGCACAGGCCGAATGCCTATAACAGAAGCACAGTTGTTGATATATTTCCCGTTATACCACATGAGCGTGGAAGAACCGCCATCGAGATTGCAGGCGTTAACGGCACCGTATCTTACCATTATTTCAGCGATGTCCCTGAATGTTGCCCCAAGGCTTATGACCTGTCTGCCGTCAATGACCAGCATAAGGATTGCCCCGTCGGAACGCTGTCCGATAGCTGTCCTAGGGTTGAGTCCGCTGCTGAGCGATCCCTCCGGCGTTATCTCTCCGTTGGATACCAGCACCGGGCCGAAGCATACGCCGTACTGAATGTTGGCATCCATGACTTCATCTAAAGTCTTGAGTCCTGCGTGCAATATATACTGATCGTCTATGCCTACAAATCCGCTGCCCATTCCGTTAAAGGCAAAATACGGAGTTCCCTTGAAAACTATGAGGCTGTCCGGTCGGCTGCCGTTGCCTCTGCCGTCGGGATCTTCAAAGCCGCCTGCGTTTATGGCAGCAACTGCATCGTAATGCTCAGCCATCTCTGCAACGGTATAACCTCTGCGGCCGAGGCTTTCCGGCACACAGCCCATTATCACTCTTGAAGGATCTAGCACGACCATCATAAAGCCGGAATAGCCTTTTCCATGTATCTCTTCTATTATGACCCCGTCTCCATCGTCATCGACAAGTCCCCACGCGTCTGCCTGCGGCCCGGTCAACAGATCCGGTTCCGGAACTGTGTTAATTGTGATAAGAGAAGTGTCAGTCGGAGCGTAATAGACTTCTTCATTCTTCGATGCCTCGATTTGTGCGATCTCGTCTTCTGTCAGAAACCAATCCGCAAGAAAACCTATTGCCGAGGTTTCTCTGACTGACATAACAAAAAGGTCTCTGGCTGATTTTGACGGCCCCTTTGTAAGCAGAAACATGACAGCATACAGCACAGCTGCCACGAGCAGTACCGTCTCAACGGCGATGGCCAGCACCTTCAGCACGGCTAATAGTATCCTGATGAAAATGCTCTTTTTTTTATTGTCTTTCATTTTAAAATCTCTGTCAGTTGACATATGACCTGCTCCGATTAGAAATTAAGCGCGAATTATCTGAAACAGCCGGCGAAGAACACCCCATCCTTGATTATTGATTCATATAATACGCTCCGCCTAAAGCATCCCTCATCTCACGATAAGCCGGATGCCTTCTCCATTTGTGGTAGAATTCAAGTCCTAACAGCCACTTTTCGGTGGCAGGCAGGAATTCATCACTGTAAACATAGTCCCTATCGCTTGGATAATAGCATGTTCTCCCAGCCATGTAGCAGCGTTCAAGCCATGTCATCTGAGAAAGAACCGGTCTCACTGAGTCTTGTGTGGGGCAGGCGCAGACATTAAGATGCCGGAGTTCCTTGCATTCAAGCAAAGGTGACAGATCCGTGACCGGGCAAAACATGAGTTCCAGATAAAACAGTTCCCTGCATTCCGCAAGCGGTGAGATGTCATTCAAAGGGCAGTCCGGGGCAACAAAGTAACGCAGCTTCGGCATAAATCTGCAAAACTCGCATTTTGTGATCTCATTATGGCTCAGATCCAGCGCAACCATATCCGTACAGTATTTGAGAGGCCCTGCCGTATCATCGTATAGCTTATACGCGTTCTCTTCGCCGATTTGGAGAGATGAAATAAAATAAGTTGTATCGGTTCTCAGTTCAAAGCGGGGATTCTTGTTGGATTTTGGGCTTCCCAGGTAGACCGTCCATATAAATCTGATAGTATCATACCGCTTGTTGAGCGCGTCCATCTCCTCGTCACTGACACCGCACTTGCACATGATGACTTTTTGAAGATGCTTAAGCAGCGGGAGGGCATCCTCCATTTCCGCGATGTCATCGATCTGTATCCCCGAAAAGTCTATCTCTTCATCCAGGCTGGAAACTTCAACACCATATATCTCGAACTGCCAGCACACATCTGCGTCCGGAAACGCCTGCATCACTTTCAGCATTTCATCGTTGGAATAACTGCATCCCGTAAAATCGATCGATCTGACATTTCTGAACAAAGGCGAGATCCGGACTAAACGGTCGATATCTATGACTTTCCCGGCAAGATCCAACCTGTCAGTTAAATTTGAAAACTGTTCGCCAAATTCTTTGACTGCGAAACAGAAAGAGATATTCGGATATGATGACTGTAAAGAAAGCTTATCATCCGTCGTCAGATCATCCTCAAGCAACGAAACACTCTTAATATCTGTAAAACCGCTGAGCTTTTCATTCAACTCCGGGTAGCTAACCGATCCGTTCAGCACCAGTCTTTCGATATCTGATGAATAATACCGTCCGTTGATTGTGATCCCCCAGTTGACATCAATATCCGGATACTGTTTTTCCAAGGCGGAAAGCAGCTGCCATTCGGCTACTCCTTCCGCATCGACTTTTTCCAGATCATCAAAGTATTTGAACAACGGAAAATCAGATTCGCTTACAGCGGTCAAAGTGATAGCGGTGCTATCGTTGCTGAATGTCCCTGAACTCAGAGGAACGCTCCACTTTATTTCGCACTCCGGAAACTTTTCTTTAAGCAGATCATAGTCACTGACTGCAATATCACAGCCTTCAAGATCGATGTATTCCGGAGAAACTAATCTCAGCAATTCAGAAACGCAGACCTTTTCCCCGGCTAATGCAAGATCAGTTGCCGTTCTGGGAATCATCTTCCCAGAGCAATAGATATAACTTGTATAAAGGCAATAGACAAGCAGACCGGCAACAAGCAGAATCACCGCTAATGTGATAAGTATTATTCTTATTCTTTTATGCTTATGAATCCCATCATTCAATTGTCTTTTCTCCTGACAGATCCGATAGTGTTATTCATCCGACTGTCGTGAAAACAGGGTTTTTCCCGCTGTCTTCAGACACATTGAATGTTATTACTCCCAAGAAAAATTACAAGCGCCCTAAGGCTTTTTTTGCAGTCATTGCGGTATTTCTGTATAGTTTATAGAAACGCTTATGCAAAAAAAACAGTCTGACTGCCCTGTTTCCTCCATATCCATACTTTTCAGCAATAGGTTCAACTCTTTTAAAATACCCTTGGACTTCATCTGAACGTTGGGCATCGGCAGTCAGTTTTTCCCAGTTATCAATCATCTCATGTATGAAAAATAGAATCTGCCATTTCCCCGCCGGATATTGGAACAGAGCGTGTGACTCCATAAACTCATCCGTCTTTTCCGAACTGATGCACATAGATCTTATTCTGTTGCAATAGTCGGGCGCCTGTGTTATAGATCCCTTTCTGAATCTGCGATAGTAGAGAGGCTCATTGAGCACCCCGACCCTTTCACTCAGAGCAAGAAGCTCAAAATGGAACAGATTATCTTCATTGATGATTCCTTCCTGAAATCTGAGTCCGTTATTCACGATCAGTTCTCTCCGGGAGATCAAGAGGCAGCAGCTCGGAAAAATATCATTATTTCCAACGAACTTATGAAGGATATCTATTCCCTTATAAACTCCAGGATAATCGCCCATATACTTATAACCATTCTCACGTGACCAACTGTAGTCTTTCTCATGATCATGAAAGGTATAAGCAGAAAACTTCAAAACATCCAGATCATTCCGGTTGACATTTGAGTACAGCTTTTCCAAGGCATCCGGAGCCAGGAAATCATCACTGTCAAGAAAATAAACGTACCTACCACGGGCCGCTGCAAGACCTGTGTTTCTGGCGGCGCTAAGCCCTCCGTTTTCGCGGTTTATGAGGATAAAATGGCTGTTTCTCTCTTCAAATCTCCCGGCTATCTCTCCTGAGTCATCTTCCGATCCGTCATTTACCATAATGACCTCGAAGTCGGAGAATGTCTGATTCTCCAGACTGGAAAGGCACTCCTCCAGATACTCGGCAACATTATAAACAGGGACAATAACTGATATGAGCGTATTATCCATTTATCCCTCTCCGCAGCCTTCGATAGATCCGATATGGGATCAGCACCAAATGATCCATCCTGTCTTCCAAATTCCAAACACAGATCAAGGCCCGGTCTTTCTGAAAACTTCCGGTAAACAAACTCTGCCTATTCAAAGCTTTTTGAGCTGTCATGCAATTATTCTTTTCAGCTGTTTCCAGATACTCCTTTTCAACTCTTTCAAATGCTGCGGGATCATTCTTATAGTAATTGAAATTCTTCAGATGCCTTTTTCTGCATATTCTACGCATTTCCGGATTGATCCCTATCTCCAGATCATAGGCCATGATCTCTCGTATCATACACACAGCCAAATCTTCTCCGGCCCAGATCCCCTTATCGTTCTGGCGGTAGTCCGCCATACACTCACTAATAAAATACAGCGGTCCGAACTGCAAAAAACTGTATGTGATCAGATTATCATTGAATGAATCCTGTATGAGATCCCACCGCAGGTCACTGATCCGGCTGCTTCTGAAAAGAATGGTATCTGTATGGAAGTAATAGTTGCTCCAATAACGCTTTAAGGAATACTTTCCGCTTCTGCAGCTGTTTCCCGGTATAAACCCCACTCTATCAGGGGTATTCTCATTAAACATGCGTATTCTGTGTGCACAGCCCACACAGTCGCTGTTTTCTTCTTTTTCCAGGATATCATACTGTTTCTGCAGTTTTTTGCTGCTTGTCCAGTAGTCATCTCCATCGAGGAATATAAAGTATGGCGCTACAACTTTTTTCAGGATTTCCAGTCTGTTTCTTGAAGCCCTTGCTCCCTTGATGTATTTTTTCCCAGGTTCCCGATCCTGAACATGGATCGACAATCTGCCGGGATACTTCTCCTGCCACGCCCTGACTTTTTCCCCGGTATTATCAGTAGAACCATCGTCTCCAACTATTACATTGAAAGGGAAGTCGGTTTCCTGCATAAATACGCTTTCCAACGCCTGATCCACGTATTCTTCCTGATTATAAAATGTAACAAGAACCGTGATCTTGTAATCGGTCATTTGATCTCTCCATCTGTTTCAATGTCTGTCATTGCTGCCCGGTCATGACCAGCTGTCCGGTTTTCTTGCCATATAATATGCTCCGCCCAATGCGTCCCTCATCTCAAAGTATGAGGGATGTGTCCTCCATGGGCCATAAAAGTCCTCTAAGCCGAGCAGCCATTTTTCTGTATCAGGCAGGAATTCGTCACTGCTGACATAAGCGTACTGCGTCTTATTATCATAATTCGACCTTCCCGCCATATAACAACGCTCCAGCCATGTCATCTGCGCAAGAACAGCTAACGATTCAGCTGTAGGGCAGGCGCAGATATTCAGATGCCGCAGTTTTTTGCACTCAAGCAAAGGTGAAAGGTCATGAACGCTTGAAAACATCACTTCCAGAAAATACAGCTCCTTGCACTCAGCCAACGGTGATATATCATTCAGGTTCGTACCTGCAGCAATAAAGAAACGCAAATTCGGCATGTATCGGCAAAACTCGCATTTTGTGATCTCATTATGTCCAAGATCCAGCGCTATCATATCCGTGCAGTATTTTAGAGGTTCAGCCGTGTCATCAAACAGCCTGTATGCATTTTCTTCTCCGAGTTGAAGCGACGATATGAAATAAGTGGTATCCGTCCTCAATTCATAGCCAGGCAGACCGCGTTTCGGAGTTCCAAGAAATACTGTCCATACAAATCTGACATCATCATATTTTTTATTAAGCGCATCCATCTCCTCATTTCCGATCCCGCATTTACACATGACCACTTTTCGCAGGTTCTTCATAAGCGGAAGCACTTTTTCAATATCTGACGTATCTTCGATCTTTGTTCCGGAAAGGTCTATTTCTTCATCAAGACTTGATACTTCTTTCCCGTATATCTCGAACTGCCAGATGACATCCGCGTCCGGGAAAGCTTTTACCACGTTTTCCATCTCTCCGGTTGAACAGCTGCATCCTGTAAAATCGATTGTTTTTACATTTTTGAACAGGGGGGCAATTTGGGTCAGGCGGTCGATATCGACATCACCGGTATCTGAGAAATCAAGAGTGGCGGTTGCGGTCGGCAGTTTTTTTCCCAGTTCTTCAATATCACAATCAAATGTGATATCAGGATATGCCGACTGCAGAGAAAGCATCTCCTCTGTTGAAAGACCGCCTTCCGAGAGCGAAAGCCTCTCCAATTGAGAAAAACCTCTGAGCTTTTCATTCAGCTCACTGAAGCTTACCGTTCCGTTAAGCGCCAGATTCTTCTTATCTGCAGAATAATAGCTTCCGTTCAGATCAACCTCCCAATTAATAGTAAGATCTTTATATTGCGATTCCAAGGCGGAAAGCAGTTGCCATTCAGGAACACCATTCGCGTGTACTTCTTTCAGATCACTAAAATATGCAAACAGCGGCAGATCTTCTTCCTTAATCGAAGTAATGGTGATACTCTCGCTTTTGCTGCTGAAATCTCCGCAGCTCAGAGGGATGCTCCAGCTTATTCTGCAATTCGGGTAACGCTCCCGGATCTTTTCATAATCATCTGCAGTTATTCCTGTTCCCTCGACGTTGATTGATTTCGGATCGGTTAATCTAAGAAGTCGGGATACGTTTATCTTTTCACCTTTGAGATCTATCTCCTGTGAATCATTGGATATCGCTTTTCCGCCAATAAAACTGTACTTTGACCGGGCAAGAAAAGCCGCTGCTAAGATTGCAAGGAGCAGCAGTACGGCAATCACGATTATGATCGTCTTTCTTTTTCCGTTTGATTTACTCATTTTGCTTACCTCGTTCATACTACCCGTATTTCAAATCCATTAAGAAACAGGAAAAACTCTGCTCTCGCCAGGTAAAAGCTCCGCCATATACCATACGGAACCATCCTGTAAAATCGGTCCGTCAAGGCCTTCGATCTTTTCTCCGGTGCCTTTGATCATAACCGTAAGGGGCTGATTGAAGGCTGAAGGGTCGATGGTCCCGGAACTTACAGTCAGAGAAAGCCGGAGTTCATTCTTGCAGACCACGGCCGAGGCTTCGCAATGCTGTCTCTCAACAATATACTTGACCGCCTCTGTAAACTTTGCAGCCCAAAGCAGTCCGTTTTCAGACAGTTCCTTTATCTCCGAAAGATGCTTTTCCGCGTCCTCTTTCAGTATGGTCTGATAACCGCCGTCTTCCTCTTCGCTGATATTGTGCCACATTTCGATCAGCCATTTATTCTCGCTAACCGCATCCTCCAGCCATTTCTTTCTCGTTTCACAAGCATCCTGACCAGAATGATCCATGATCCCCATGGTTTTCAGATTATACCATTCCCCGGGGTTTTCCCCCTGACCCGGACTCAGATCATTATACCCTCTTGTACCCTGGCGAACAGCAAGAATCCCGCTTTGCCGCAGCAGCTCATACCCTTTGGAGCACATCTGGTTCTCAGGGCATACAAAGCAGATCTGTTCCGCGCCGAAGTGTTTTTCAAAATACATCTTGGAATGGATTATTTCGTGTGTCAGCCTTGCCGGATCGGTCGAAATACTTGATCCCTCTTCCATGCGGATATGGTTATAGGAATGATTCACCAGTTCCATTCGGTTGTTCTTGCTTATCGTTTTTTTCCACCAGGCTTCATGCCATGCAACGTTTATGACTGCACCGCCCACGGTAAACGGGATCCCGTATTCATTCGACAGAGAGTCAATCATTTTCCCGGTAAGGAAATGTCCGTCATCGGAGATTATCGTCACCATTCCGCTTCTGTTCTTATAAACGGGCGCAATATATGCTTCTGCCGGTATGCCGGTATCCTGTACATCAATGCTGTTTGTCGGCCTTTGCAACTGCAGCCTGCTTTTCCCGAATAAATAACTGAACTGTATCAGTATTTTTCCTATCTTTCTGATATACCTGTTCATAACGGAAACTCAACGATTCTCCCGAATATGCTTAATAAAGTCATCATAGTCTCTTATATAATCCCCGGGGTCATAATGATCCGATGCGGCAACACAGAGGACCGAATCCTTACAGATCCAGAGCATCTCCCTCCATGTCGGTTCTTCAATCAGAATGCCGACGGAAGGATCGGACAGTTCTATCTCCTCTCTTCCGTTTCTGTTTTCCAGTAAAAGCCTGATACGGCCATACGGACAGAAAAGAAGCTGCTTGAGTTCCTTATGTGCGTGGAACCCGCGCCTGACCCCTTCCGGGACTTTTGAAATATAATAAATGCGTTTTATTTCAAAGGGGATATCATCTGCAGCCTCAAAAAAAGACAGTTCTCCGGAATCGATGGTCGGAACCGTTCGGATGTGCACCACCCTGCATCCGGCAACAGAATCGCCGATATCGAAGCAGTCGCCTTTCAGAACGGAATACCACTTCAAGCCTTCCATCCTGGAATAACGCGATGCTATTTCTTCCGGGATATCCACCACCCTGCCGAAATGATGTTTGTCATAGAACCTTAGTGCTCTGGTATTTTTTTCGGATACACACCAGTATACACTTTCAAGGCCGATCTGATCGAATGCCTGCTTCAGGATGCTTTCCATGCCGAACCATGCATAGCCGCGCCCCATGGCTTCACTTCTTACCGCTATGGCAAACTCCGCTTTCCCATCATGAATGTGCTTTAGCGAAACGGTTCCCATATATTCATCTGTGTCAGAGGCAATAGCGAGATGCAGGTCCGTTTCGTCATTCAGACTTGCAACAATAAACTTTTCCGTATCTTGAAGTGTCTTTGACGAAAAATCCGTATGCAGATCTTCCGTAACGCCCTTATCATGCATCCATGCGAGCATAAGCGGTGCGTCTTTGAGTTCGAGCTTTCTTAAGTACATACAAACTCCTGTCAGAATCGGTTGATTACGTCGATTACATACTCTATCTCATTTTCTGTCATCCCGTAGTACATCGGTATGCTAAGCTCTGTTGCGTTTATCTCTTCCGCCACCGGCAGACTGCCCTGCGGAATTCCGAGATCTTTGTAGCATTCTTGAAGATGCATGGGAATCGGATAGTGTTTATTGGTGCCTACGCCCTTTTCATTCAGGTACCGTTCCAGCGCATCTCTTTCTGCACACCTTATTGCGTAAATATGCCATACCGGCACGCATTCTGCCGGAACATAAGGCTTTAGGATCTTCGGATTGGTAATGCCTTCCGTGTACATCCGGGCGATCCGCTGTCTGTCCCTGTTCATCCGGTCAAGATGCGGCAACTTTGCCGAAAGGAAAGCCGCCTGAAGCTCATCCAGCCTGCTGTTGTTTCCTTTATAGATATGATGGTACTTATAATCCGATCCGTAGTTTCCCAAGGCTCTTATCTTTTCCGCCAGATCGGCATCGTCTGTAACTGCCGCTCCGGCGTCACCGAGCGCGCCGAGGTTTTTCCCGGGATAAAAGCTGAAGCCTGCCGCGATTCCAAATGTGCCGACTTTTTTGCCCTTATAGGAAGCGCCATGCGCCTGAGCACAGTCCTCAACAACAAATAAGCCGTAATTCTCCGCAATCTTCATTATGGGATCCATATTGCATGCCTGTCCATACAGATGGACCGGCATGATCGCCTTGGTTTTATCGTTTATTGCAGCCTCTATCCAATCCGGATCGATATTAAAGGTCCTGATATCCGGCTCAACGAACACCGGTCTT
>JAEEGL016457960.1_pt1 | contig 10991 bp, 5 predicted proteins | sample 9134231 | NCBI WGS metagenome assembly JAEEGL01 (sample SAMN16246548, study PRJNA631951) | gut metagenome | biome: gut microbiome; feature: rumen; material: fiber-attached | host: Bos | place: Iran: Karaj | collected 2018-10 | reverse complement strand
TGACCCTGTGGGACGACGACGTGTACGTAAGGTCGGTGTATGGGAACAGTGACGGCACGACGGCCTACGGACCCTGGACCAAGCTGGGCCCCGGGGATTATGAGATGACTGTCGGCGGCGGATCGACCACTTCCCGCATCCGTATCAGAGCGTGGCGGGCGGACCGCAACAACGGCCAGCATATCATGGACGCCAGCATGCTGCCCGAAGGGACCTTCAAGTTCTACGGAGAAAAGGCGGACGGCACCTGGGAACTGATCGATTCCTTCTCCATGACGGAATCCAACACGACCTTCAGCTCGAACACTGAGGGCGCTTATGCGGAATTCTCGCTTCCCCTCACCGCGGACATGTTCTCCGGCAAGGGCTACATCGGCATCAAGGTGGAGACTCCGGAAGGACTCGTCGATCACGTAGATATCTACATCTATTTCGGCATCCGGCTCCGTGGCACGTCTTCTCTGGTGGCGCAGTGGGTGGAAGAGTACGGGGATCGCCTGAAGACCGCGCAGACCATCAACTTCGCGACCTACCGTTTCTATACGGAAGACGCTTCCGGCGATTACGTCTGGAGCAATCCGCAGGACGGCCCGACCGCCAGCTATTCCGGCTCCACCACAGGCCTGGCCGAGAGCGAGAAGACAGAAGACGGAAAGTACGAACTGTACGCACAGAGGTACAACGCGCTCGATGACACCAGCTGGAGGCTGAACTTCAGCAAGGCCGTGAACGAGTCGGAGAACGACACGACCATGCGCGTGTACCGCTATCGGTGGTACCTTTCCGTGAACCAGTACACCCCCTCCCAGGTCACCCCGCCTGAGTCGATGATCGCCCTTACGGCCAACAGCGGATACTTCTATGATCTGCTGCCTGAAGGCTATTCGATCGACCTCACGCGGCCGGTCACCGTACAGGGAACCAACGGACAGAGAAGAGCGGCGCTGGACGGGGATCCCATCGTCCTCGACAACTATAAGAACACGAACCGGCAGCTCGTCATCTTCAAAGTGAAGACGCTGCAGCCGGGCAATAACTACCTGTTCGCTCAGGCAACGCTCTACACGGGCTGGCGCCTCTTCTTCTGGACGCAGGTAGCCTATGCGGATATCGCCAATAAGACCGTATACAACATCGCTGCCTATCAGTGCGGCGACCGCAGGACCCACGGCTTCTCTTATCCCAATAGCCGGGGATACGGCTCCAGCACGACGAATTTCTCCGTCGACGGCATCTACCCGCTGGCCGACGTGGAACTCGAACTGTTCGATACCCCCTCTGCGGGGAACACCACCGGCTATGCGGTCGTGGGCGTGGATCCCGTCTTCCTCCCCAGTGTTCAGGCGGGTCTGTACAAGACCGTCCGGGGCCAGTCCGGCGTGTGGACGGAAGAGGACGTGACGGACATCGACGCGAACTACGCCTATCGTCTGCGCCTCCAGACCGCAGGGGATAAGGACATCAAGTATTACACCGGGGACATCGTCATGTACGATGTCCTGGAGAACGCCGCCAACACCGGCGGTCATACCGGAGAGATCGACGGCTGGAAGGGGACGCTGGTCAGTGTGGACACTTCCGCGCTCACGAGGCTCGGCGCGTCTCCCGTGGTCTACTATACGACCAAGGTCGGCATCTCCTACAATGCCGGCTTCAGCGAGGCATGGAACGACAGCCTGGCGAACAACCCCGGCATCTGGGTCCGGGCCGAAGAGTTCACCGGCGATCTGGCCGACGTTACCGCGATCGCCGTGGACATGCGCTACGAGGCGGATGGGGTGACCCCGTTCCAGGTGGAAGACGAGAGAAACCTGGACGTCATCATCAACATGCACTCGCCCGGCGCCGTGCCGGAAAGCCAGTACGCCTACAACCGCGGTGCTTTCCAGTCGAAGACCTGGACCGAGCTCGCCACGAGCACGCCCGTCTTCAGCTTTGAGATCGGCACGCGGACGGTACTGGCCCTGCGGGATCTGCAGGACGTGGAGGTCCTGAAGTACTACACGGCCTTTGATCCCTCCACCGGCGAAGTCGCACAGAATCCCATGGCCGGCGCGACCTTTGCGCTGTATGAGTGCATCGATCCCGAAGGGGATTACACCAACGTGGGCCTGCCCGGAACGGACGCGGCGGCCTCCTGCTGGAGCACCACGGCGCTGCGCACCATCATCACGCCTACTGACGGCGTCGTCAGCTTCACCGGTCTGGATTCCGGGATCTACGCGTTCGTTGAGACGGCGATCACATCGATCGCCCCGGGCATCCAGCGGCTGACCAACCGCTTCTGGGTGTTCACCGTGGACGCGGTAGCCGGAACGGTCAGCGACATCGTGGGATACAGCACGGGCAGCAGTTATCCCCCCGTGCAGGTAACTCAGGGGACCAACGGCCTCATGCTGGAGGACCCGTTCTTCACCACGAACATCTCGGTGACCAAGGTCTGGGACGACATGGACGACATCGACGGCATCCGTCCCGATCACGTGGTCGTGCAGCTGCAGCGGAACGGTTCCGATTACGGTCCTCCGGTGACCCTGAACGACAGCAACGAGTGGCATCATGTCTGGGAGTACCTGCCCAGGTACTCGTCTTACAGCAGCGCAACCAACAACACGCGCTACACTTATACGGTGGTAGAGGTGGAAGTACCGGAGGATTACGAGCTGGTCACCACCGGCAGCGCCACGGTAGGCTTCACGCTGACCAACAAACACACCCCCCCGACGGGGAACCTGCAGATCAGCAAGGCCATCACTTCCGGCAGCGCCGGTACCGCCTTCACGGTCAAGGTCGAGCTGGAAAAGAACGGCAAAGCCATTTCCGGTTCTTTCGCGGCCGCGGTCACGAAGGAAGGGAACACGCGCAACGAGACCGTGACCTTCACCGACGGAGAAGCCGCCTTCACCATCTATCCGGGCGAGACCTGGCTGATCCAGGGCCTGGTGGCGGGAGCGACCTATACCGTCAGTGAGGTCGGCCTGCCCCACGGATGGACGCTGACCACGGCTCCGGAGGAACTCACCGGTACGATCCCGGTGCTGGATCCCGAAGCCGAGACCCCGCAGATCGCTATCGCCACGCTGACCAACAACTACACCCCGGATCCCGTAGACGTGCAGCTGGGCGTGGAGAAGATCCTGACCGGCATCACTCCGGAAGGAGCAAGTTACACCTTCCAGTTCGAACTGGCGGCCGGAAACGGCAGCCCCGCCCCGGCGTCTCCTGCCAGTGTGGAGATCACGCTGCCCGGGGATGCCGCCACGGCGGACTTCGGAGCGATCCACTTCACCGCGGCCGGGACCTACACCTATACCGTAACGGAGAGCGAAGGCACCGACCACGGCATGAGCTACGACACCGAGCCGAAGACCGTGACTATAACGATCGAGGACCGGAACGGCGTGCTGACGGTTGTTTCCGTCGAAGGCGCCGACGCGGACGGCGCCGTATACCGTGTGGAGGTGGAGAACACCTACACGCCGGATCCGGTGGACGTACAGCTGGGTGTGGAGAAGATCCTGACCGGCGTCACACCGGACGGCTCTACCTACACCTTCCAATTTGGCCTTGCGGCCGGAGAAGGCAGCCCCACGGCTGCTGCTCCCACCAGCGTGGAGATCACACTGCCCGGAAACGACGCCACGGCGGACTTCGGAGCGATCCACTTCACCGCGGCCGGTACCTATACCTATACCGTAACGGAGAGCGAAGGTACCGACCACGGCATGAGCTACGATACCGAGCCCAAGACGGTCACCATCACGATCGAAGACCGGAGCGGCGTGCTGACGGTTGTTTCCGTCGAAGGCGCCGACGCGGACGGCACCGTGTACCGTGTGGAAGTAGAGAACACCTACACCCCGGATCCGGTGGATCTGGAGATCCCGGTGCAGAAGGTCATCTCCGGCCAGGTACCGCCTACGGACGAGACCTTCACCTTCACCATCGAGGCGGTGACGCCGGACGCGCCGCTGCCTGACGACACGGAACTCGAGATCGTCGGTGCGGATACGAAGTACTTCGGCGAGATGCACTACACCGCGGCGGGCGAGTACGTGTACCGTATCACCGAGACCGAGGGCGGGAACCCACACTACGGATACGACAAAGCGGAATACACCGTGACGGTGACCGTGACCGACGAGGCAGGCGTGCTGAGCGCAGGCTATGAAGTCACGCTGGACGGAGAGAGCGCAGAAGCGGTGATCTTCGACAACCCCTACACGCCGGATCCGGTGACGCTGAAACTGCCGGTAAAGAAGATCGTGGAAGGCGAACCCGATTCGGAAGAAGAATTCGAGTTCACCCTGACGGGTCTGAACGGAGCGCCGATGCCTGAGGATACGGTGCTGACCATCGTCGGCGCCGGCACGGGCGAATTCGGTGAGATCGAGTTCACCGAGGCGGGCGTTTACAACTACACAGTGGCGGAGACCGAGGGCGAGTTCCCGGGCTTCACCTACGACACGGCGGTCCGGAACGTGACGGTGACGGTCACCGACGATAACGGGACACTGACGTTGACCTGGACCGTGGATGAAAAGACGGTCGAGTATATCGAATTCACGAACCGGTACGTGCAGATCCTGATCGACATCCCGGTCGAGAAGGTTTGGGACGACGCGGACGACCACGACGGGCTGCGCGCCGAGAGCGTGACGATCCATCTGCTGGCGGACGGTGTGGACACGGGGAAGACCCTGATCCTGACGGCGGACTGCGATTGGAAGGGCGTGTTCAAAGGGGTGCCCGAGTGCGGGAAGGGCGTGAAGATCACCTACACGGTCACGGAGGACGCGGTGCCCGGCTATGAAGTGCCAATCATCATCGCAACGGAAGAAGGCGGTTTCACGGTAATCAACCCGCGCACGCCGGGAAAGACCGAAGTGGTGGTCGTGAAGCAGTGGGTGGATGACGACGACAAGGCGGAGAAGCGGCCGATCAGCATCACGGTGAGACTATATGCCGACGGTGTAGAAATCGACAGCGCGGTACTGACCGAAGCGGGCGGATGGACCCACACCTTCGGGGACCTGGACAAATACTCCAAGGGAAGAGTGATTGACTACACCGTCACGGAAGACCCGGTGCCTGAGTATCAGACCGAGTACGACGGCTACGTGATCACCAACGTCTACACTCCCGAAACCGGGGACAGCTTCAACGCGAAGGGCTACGCCCTGAGCATGGCCCTCAGCCTGCTCGGCTACGCGCTGCTGGCCATTCTCCGGAAGAGGAGGGAAACCTGCTGAAGAACAGTTCCGGCTGACAGAAGGCCGTAACGGAAAATGAAAGCATCCCCGCAGGGCGGCGAACCGCCCCGCGGGGATGTCTGCGTACTACGACGATCGGTTGTCAGACGGCAAGCCTCCGGCAGGCTCTTGCCAGTTCGTTCAGGTTGCTGCAGGGGAGCATGCGGCAGATGGCGGACATGCGTTCCACCGAACGCAGGAAGCGCCACTTGCGCTCCGGGATGGGGTTGAGCCAGATCACGTCCCCGCATTTGCGCACCGCTTCCCGCAGCAGCGCCTCGGTCCGTTCCTGTTCCACGCTCTTGGTGTCCGAGAGGATGAGAAGAGTGGTTCCGGGGCCCAGGATCGGGGGTTTGGACTCCATCAGTTTCTCCAGGGCAACGGCCAGGTTGGTGCCCTTGCCGTACAGCCCGGTGGACTTGACGTAGTCGATGAAGGACTCGGCGGACTGCATGGCGAACACGTCCGCCTCGAAGAGGTCCTCCGAGAAGAGGAAGGTGCGGGAATAGTCCGATACCGAAGACATGCTCTGGATGAAGGTGAGGGCGAACTGGGAAAAGCGGAGCATGGAGCCGCTAATGTCGCACAGCATGACCAGCTGCCGCTTCCTGCTGTGCTTTTTCTTATAGGCGAGGCGGTACAGCACGCCGCCGGTCTCCAGACCCTTGCGGATGGTCTTCTTGAAATTCAGGCGGCTGGACTGGCCGGCTTTCTTCCTGCGGGAGCGCAGTTCGCCTTCCAGGCTGCTGCGGATCTTGAGGATGAGCTGGATGGCCTGGGGGATCTCATGGTCCTTGAACTCCGAGATCTCCCGGTACAGTAGGTCCAGTTCCGGGTCGGTGAAGACTTCGGCGTGGGCCGCCGCGTCCTCCATCATCATCTGCTGCTCCAGCAGCGTCCGCATGAAGATGGAACGGATGAGGCCGTCGTAGAGTCCGGGGCTGCGCTCGTTGTTCTGGGTAAGGTTGTCCTTGGTCTTGCGCAGTTTCTCCCGGACCTCCTCCGGCATGCGGACGTAGGTCTCCATCAGTTCTTCCGGGATGTCCATGGGGCCGGTGCGGCCCTCGAAGTCTTTCTCCGCCTGCCGGCGCAGTTCCTCCAGTTTCCTGGCCTCGTCCAGTTCCTGCTGCTCCAGGATCCGCCGCTGTTCCTCGGTGACGAAGTAGCGGTCGAAGCACCGGCTGAAGAGCTCCTGTTCCTGCTGGGAACAGGCGTATACCGCCATGAGCACGTCCTTCACCCTGCCGCGGTCGGTGAGATCAATGCCGGCAAGAAGAGCCCCGGCGTCCGCCGTCTCTCTCAGGCCGGCGGGGATGCCGTTGGCCCGCAGAAAGGCGGTGAACCCGGACAGCTGTTCCAGATAGGCGATGGGATCAGTCATGATGATGGTGATGGTGGTGATGGTGTTCCGGGGAATGGTTCTCACAGTTGCCGTCGCAGCCGCAGTCGCACTCCTCTTCGGCGGTGAGGACCTCCAGGTCCTCGCTATTCTTCAGCACGAAGCCGGCGGTGCGCCGCATGGCTTCGCCGGTGAGTTCCCGCACGCCCAGCGCTTCCAGCGCCGCCGCCCAGTCCAGGGTCTCGGCGATGGAGGGCTTCTTGAGGACGTTCTCGTTGTCCCGCAGGGCCTTCACCGCCTCCGCCACCTGGACGGCGAGATGCACGTCCATGTCGGGATACCTGGAACGGAGGATGGCGACTTCCTTCTCCACGGTGGGATACTGGAGGTACAGGAAGACGCAGCGCCTCCGCAAGGCCTCGGAAAGGGGCCTCGCCCGGTTGGAGGTGAGCACCACGAAGGGGAGGGACCTGGCCTTCAGCGTCCCGATCTCGGGGATGGTGACCTGCATTTCGCTGAGCAGTTCCAACAGGAAGGCCTCGAACTCTTCGTCCGCCTTGTCGATCTCGTCGATGAGCAGGACCACCGGTTCCTCCGAGCGGATGGAACGCAGCAGGGGACGCTCCAGAAGGTAATCGTCGCTGAAGAGGTCCTTCACCGACAGTTTCCCGTCTTTATCCAATGAATCCAGCTGGATCGAGACCAGCTGCTTCTGATAGTTCCATTCGTAGATGGACTTGCTCTCGTCCAGCCCTTCGTAGCATTGAAGGCGCACCAGTTCCCGCTCCAGGGCATAGGCCATCACCTTGGCGATCTCGGTCTTTCCCACGCCGGCCGCGCCTTCGATGAGCACCGGCCGGTTCAACTTCAGGGCCACCAGCAGGGTGGTGATGATGTTGTCGTCGTAGATGTAGCCGGCTTCGTCCAGTTTCCTTCTCAGGGTATTCTCTTCCATGTATCTGCTCCCGTTGTCTTTTTACGCAGGACTAGTCTAACACAATCCGACCCGAGCCGCCATAGCGGGAAAGGGATGAACGGGCGAAGAGGCAGGCGGCGAGAGACACCTGAAGAGGACGGCACCCGGATGTTCAGCTGAGGTTGTGCTCGGGACGTGCCATAATGAGCGTGACCCTGCGGGACGACGTTCCGGCCGGGAAGGGAAGTAACGGTCCGGAAACCTGTTCCGGACGGGTGCGGGAGGAGGAACGCGATGGAATTCAGGGAAGCCGCGAAGAGGCAGATCGATCAGCTGTATGAGGGCAGGAAGCACGTGGAGCTCACCGGCTACGACAAAAAGGATCAGCCCTGCCGCTGCTGGCAGTGGGAGAAGACCGACGCCATCTCCCTCGCCGGCGCGCTCAACTCCAAGGCGTCGGATCTGCTGGATTTCGCCCGGAAGAACCTGGACGGCTCCCTTCCTTATCTGGCCATGTGCCATGAGGTCCACGGACCCTGCGAGAAGAACGCGGACAGCGGGCTCGCCTGGCGGCTGGAGAAGGACTGCCCCATCAGCTGGCACACGGGCTCGGCGGGGGCGTTCAGCGCCTGGCTCGGCCTGAACCGGGAGACCGGCACCGCCGTGCGGTGGCCGCCAACTACGGCCTGGTGAACGCAGAGCAGATCGGATTCGCCGTGCTGAAGGTTGAATGACCGCCGGAACGTAGAAAAAAACCGAAAATAACTGTTGACTTTAACAATTCAGCGTGATAGCATACTAAACAATTAAAACAGGAAAGGAATCAGCAAAGATGACAGCGTACAGCAGCTGCAGGATCGCCAGCGATCTGCGACGACGCGCCGAGTAGTTCTCGGGGTGTCGGCTGTTTTGGTACGACTGATCGTCTTTGGATGATGGGATATTTGGATACTACGGAGACGGTGCGCAGCGCGCAGTCTGTTTCCGCATTCATCTGACCTAAGCAGAACGCGCCCCGAAGCCACTTCGCGGCGCGTTTTTTCGTGCCGTAAACCATGATCCGAAACAACGTTCAGCACGAAAGGAAAGAAAGATGAAACACACATACGACAAACTCACGGCTCTCATGCTCATATTCGTCCTCATGTTCTGCCTCACATCCTGTGGAGGGAAGAAGGAAGAAGACGGCGGGGAACAGCCCCCCGAAGAAGAGACCTGGGTCTGGGACGGACCCAAGTACGACGATCTGTACAAACAGCTGGGAAAGGCGGACGTGGATCTTTCCGCCGCCGACGGCGTGCTGGCCAAGGTGCTGGAGAGCGGCGTGCTGGTGATCGGCACGTCCCCGGACTATCCTCCCGCCGAAGGCGTGGACGAGGTCACCGGAGAGGTGAAGGGCTCCGAGATGATGCTGGCCCAGTACATCGCCAACTCCCTGGGCGTGGAACTCAAGATCGAGACCATGGACTTCAACGCCGTGCTGGTGGCAGTGCAGACCGGGAAAGTGGACCTGGGCGTCTCCGGCTTCGGATACAAGGCCGATAGGGCGGAGTCCTACGAGCTCTCCATCGGATATCAGTCCGGCACGGCCGCGGCGCACCACACACTGGCGGTGCTCACCGCGAACCTCGACAAATACTCCTCCCTGGCGGATTTCAACAAGTCCGGGCTGAAGATCGACGCACAGGCCGGCTCGCTGCAGGAGATGTACGTCACCGACCAGCTTCCCAACGCCGAACTGCAGCTGGTGACCTCCCTGGACACCGCCATCCTCGACCTGCTCACCGGGAAGGTGGACGCCATCGCCCTCGACTCCACCACGGCGAGGAACTATGCCGAGGGCTCGGAGGGCAAGATGGTATCGGTGTTTGAAGAAAAGGAGATCGAGTTCGACCTCAGCATCTACACTGACGTGGAAGGGAACGTCATCGCGGCAAAGAAAGGGGAGACTTCCCTCATCGGCGCGGTGAACCAGATCATCCAGCAGCTCATCGCCAATGAGAACGCCTACGGCACCGAGTACAGCGCCTACAGCGTCATGTACTACGCGGCCTGCGACTACTTCGGCATCGTGCCCGGCGAAGACGAGTGACAGGGGAGGAGAATGACTCATGGGCAGTCTTGTCAAGGTACTGACCGAATACTGGCCGATCTTCCTCAAGGGTCTTCTCGGCACCCTGAAATACGCCGCCATCGCGGTGAGCGTGGGCTCGCTCATCGGGACGCTGGTCGCGGTGCTGGCGCTGTCCAAGTTCAAGGCGCTCCAGTGGGCGGCGCTGGTGTATTCCACCGTGCTCAGGGGCACGCCGTTGCTGGTGCAGATGTACATCGCCTACTTCTTCATCCCGCTGGCCATCCCCGCGCTTGACATCCTCAGCAAGGAGCAGTGCGTCGTGCTGTCCCTCTGCCTCAACTCCAGCGCCTACGTCTCGGAGATCATCCGGGGCGGCATCGGTTCGGTGGACCGTGGGCAGACGGAAGCCGCCAGGAGCCTGGGGATGAGTTCCGCCCACTGCATGACCCGGATCGTGCTGCCCCAGGCGCTGAAGGCCATCCTGCCGTCGCTGGGCAACGAATACGTCTCGATGGTGAAGGAGACCTCCATGGCCGGCACCTTCATGCTGTACGAGTTGATGTACACCAAGGTCATCCTTGCCGGCAAGTACCTCATCTGGGAACCGCTGTTCATCATCGCAGCCATCTACCTGGTGGTAACCATGGTGCTCACCGGACTGATCAGATTCATGGAAAGGAGGTTCGCTGCAGGTGACAGGAACTGAGAACAAAGAAGTGCTCATCAGAGTCGAGAACCTCCACAAGTCCTTCGGGAAGCTCCACGTCCTCCGGGGCATCGACCAGGAGATCCGGAAGGGGGAGGTCGTGTCCATCATCGGCCCCAGCGGAGGCGGGAAGTCCACCTTCCTGCGCTGCCTGAACCTACTGGAAAGGCCGGAAGAGGGGAAGGTGTTCTTCGAAGGCGACGACATCACCGGCATCAAGAAGGAAAAGGAACTGGACCGGCACCGGCAGAAGATCGGCATGGTCTTCCAGCAGTTCAACGTCTTTCCCCATCTCACGGTGCTGCAGAACATGACCATCGCCCCCATCCTAGAGAAGGGGCTGAAGAAGCAGGAGGCCGAGAAGAAGGCCATGGAGCTGCTGGAGATGGTGGGCATCGCCGACAAGGCGGACGCCTATCCCGCCACCCTGTCCGGGGGACAGAAGCAGCGCCTCGCCATCGTCAGGGCGATGGCGATGGAACCGGACGTCATGCTCTTCGACGAGCCCACCAGCGCCCTGGACCCGGAGATGGTCAAGGAGGTCCTGAACGTGATCAAGCAGCTGGCGGACAGCGGGATGACCTGCGTCATCGTGACCCACGAGATGGGGTTCGTGAAGGAGGTCTCGGACCGGATCCTGTTCATTGACGACGGGGTCGTGCAGGAGGAGGGGACTCCCGAAGAGATCTTCAACCACCCCAGGA
>JAEEGL016403382.1_pt1 | contig 10991 bp, 7 predicted proteins | sample 9134231 | NCBI WGS metagenome assembly JAEEGL01 (sample SAMN16246548, study PRJNA631951) | gut metagenome | biome: gut microbiome; feature: rumen; material: fiber-attached | host: Bos | place: Iran: Karaj | collected 2018-10 | reverse complement strand
TATGGTGAAGCTCGGATTTCTGTACGCGAACGGCGGCGTGTGGCGCGGCGAGCGCCTGCTCTCCCGGGAGTGGATCGATTTGGCGTTCGGGAGGGAGTTGTGCGTCATGCGTGACGAAACGGGGAAGATGTACGTCAAGGGCGGGATGTACGGCCAGTCGCTGGCGATCCTGCCGGGCGAGAGACGGGCGGCGGCGCTCCAGGCCTACGGAGCCGACTCCCGCGCCTTCGAAAAATGGTACCGCGACCGGGTATTGGCGAAGTGAAATGAAATACGAAAAAAAGCCGTCCGCAGACGGCTTTTTTTCACGGATAGGTGAAAAAACAACAGAATTATTAATCGAGATTGACACGAATGAATAAATATGCTAAAATGAGCATAAACCACAGAAAAGTATACCCACATCATCAAAAGTGCGGCGGCGTGACAGCCCGCCGCGGAAAGAGAGGATTACATGAAAAGAAATCTCATCAGAATTCTCGCGCTTGTCCTCGCGTGCCTCATGATCGCTGTCATGGCGGCGGGTTGCTCCTCCGGCAAGAAGGACGACGGAAAAGACGACAACAAACCCGTCAACACGACCTCGCCCGACGCGACCAAAGACGGCGGCGACGCCACCGAACCCAAGCCCGACACCGACGCGCCCGACGACACGAAGGACGACGGCGGAAACACCGTCAACACTGACGGCGACGGACTCTACTCTCTCAAGAACGTCGTTCTCTGCGATAACGACAAAGTTCTGTTCCGCATCGACAGCATCGAGTACGACGATTTCTGGGAAAGCGCAAAATTCAACGTGACCTGCGAAAACAAGACCGACGGGCAGGTCGGCTTCTCCATCGGCAACCTCGTTCTCAACGGATGCATGCGTTCGACCCTGTTCCTTGAAACCGCGGACGCAGGCGAGACCGTTGAATCCTACTTCAATCTCGACGTTGACGAGGATCTCCTCGGCGAGCCGCAGGAACTCATCATCGGGATCACCGTCAGCGATTACGAAGACATCTTCGCCGATGCGCTGGTCAAAGAAAACGTCACCGTTTACATGCCCGGCTTCGACGAATCGAACGTCAAGTATCCCGAGCGCAAGGCCGTCGACGGCGAGAAGGCAGTTGTCGACACCGACGAGTATACCGTCATCGTCCTCGGAGTCGACGAGGACAGCTGGGGCGTCCCCGGCCTGAAGGTTTACTACGAGAACAAGACCGACAAGGACGTGAAGTTCGATATCGACGACGTTGAGATCGGCGGCAAGCCCGTCACTTCCTACGCCGGCAGCACCGTTCTCGCGGGATGCTGCGGATACGAAAATCTCTCCTTTGACGGCGACGACGACATCGAGCCCACGGACTACAAGTTCACGGTCATGGTCTCTGAGGACACCCTCTGGGCGGATCCCTTCTTCGAGCAGGAGTGCACCTTCGAGCCGTAATCAGGAAAGCATAACGAAAACCGCCCCTCGGGGCGGTTTTTTGTTACGTTTTATTTCAGTGTCTCTGCTTTCTCTGCACCTTTTTTGCTTCCTTTTTCTTCTTCTCGGAGATCCAAACGAGTATCGCCGTTACGATCGCGGCGACGACGATCAGACACGCCACGACCGCCCATACGATGCGCGTGACGTCTTCGGAATTCCGGATCTGCTTCTCTTCGCTTCCGGAGCGCTTGTTGTACTCGATGGTTGCGCCGTCAAGTCCGTCGTTCCCGTGCTCGACGGTGATCTTCTCCCAGTCCTCTTCCGTACCGCCGTAATTGACGGTTTTGAGCGACGGAGTGTAACCGAACGCCAGCTCGCAGATCTTGGTGACGGAAGCGGGGATATAAACGGTGGTGAGCGCGGGGCAGTTGTAGAAGGCGAAGTCTTTTATGGTCGTCACTGAATCCGGGATCTCGACCTCTTTGAGCGACGTGCATTCCACGAAATTCCCGTCGAATATTTCCTTAAGTGAGCTTGAAAGCTTGACGGAGGCGAGGGACGTGCACTTGTAGAACACGCTGTCGCCCATCTTCTCCACCGTGTCCGGCATGGTGAAGGATTTCAGGGAGGAGCACTGCTCGAAGGCGCTGCTGCCGATCTCCGTCACCGGGCCTTTGACCGTGACGGTGGTGAGGGAAGGGGAGACCTCGAACGCGCTGACGCCGATCGTTTTGACGTGCTCTCCGATGGTGACCTCCTTCAGCGAAGGCAGGCGGGAGAACGCCATCGTGACGGTCTCCGTGTCGACGTCGAGAGACTCGATGGAATCGCACCCCTTGAGGGCGGTATAGTCCACCGTTTCGACTGAGTTCGGTATCTTGAGGGACGTGACGGATGTCTGGCCCTCGAAGGCGAGCGCCCCTATCGCTGTCACCGGAGTCCCGTCGATCTCGGACGGTACCGTGACGGCTCCGCCCTTGCCGACGTAGCCGGTTATGGTCGCCTTTCCGTCCTCAACGGTGTATTCAAAATCACCGGATTTTTCCGCGGAAACGGAAAGAGGAGCGACGAGAGAGAACGCGAGGATAAAAACGAGGATCGAAGTAATGATGCGTTTCATGTTGGTGTGTCCTTTCGGATTTTTTTCGTGCAGGGGATATTATAGGATAAAAAAGAGGATTTGTCAAGCGAGGGGCTCCGCGGGAGAGACGTTCCCCGGCGGGCGAAGTATCTTTCCGTGCGCCGCGACCGGAAAACGGGCGATGGCTCCCGGAAAAATCGGACGAAAAAAATGAAATTATGTGTTGACAACCGTTGAACATTCTGCTATAATACCAACGTTGACGCTGATGTAGCGCAGTAGGTAGCGCACGTCATTGGTAATGACGAGGTCACGGGTTCGAATCCCGTCATCAGCTTAAAAAACACAGGACACGCTTTGCGTGTCCTGTGTTTTTTTCTGCTTGGGGGATTCGAAGGCGCCCGGTAGTGAATGACAGCCCGGTGGGCTGTCAGAGCCGGGCGTGACCGAGCCCGCAGGCGAGACTCGAATCCCTCCGCGGCGGAGCCGCGGCAATGACGAGCGCAAAGGTGAGACAAACAAATCCTCCAGCACCGCGGTGTCTTTCCTTTTTGGAGACGAGCACGGGGTTCGAAGGGCCCCGGTAGTGAATGACAGCCCGGTGGCTCCTCGACCATTACAAGCAACACAAGTGCTCCCCGAGGGGATTTGCGTTTCCCAATTTACACTTTCTTGCAAGTGAATCTTTCGAAACGATTGTTTGGGCTCTTTTTGATGATCACATCCATCATCATCTCGGCAGCTTCTTCTATTGATACTTCATCATCAAATGTCATCGTTAATTCTTTCAGTCCGTCCAGAAATATCAATCCGGCATCGCTGCCTGCACCCAGAATTTTTTCTCGCGAAATCACCTGGAAAGATGTCATTCCTTTCCCTCCTTTCTCCTGTGCTTTTCTGAGCAGATTGTATCATACTATCATTCTCAAAGGGAAGCCCCCCTCCTCACCATCGTCACAACCCACAAACCGCACTAATTTATTTACTATCGTAAATTTTTATTGACATCCCCTCTTTTTTAGAGTATAATAAACGTGCAAGGGAGGTGAAACAAATGTGTATGGATTATTCAAAGCTCTGGAAACTGTTGGCGGAAAAGGGGATGTCAAAAACCGATCTTATGGAAATAACGGGACTGAGCTCCCGTGTGATCGGCAAACTCGTAAAAAACGAAACGGTCACGACTGATACAATATCGAAAATATGCGCGGCTCTTTCCTGTGACGTAGGAAGTATCATGGAATGTATAGATGAAAAATCGCTGTCGCTCTTCCGTTATTGCCGCGCTTACGGAAAACTTCTCGAAGAAGACGAAAGAACAAAAAAGCTCGGATTTGAGCTGGACGGCCGGAAATACACGGTTTTTTTCTCAAAAAGAGCGGCGTCCAAGGCCACGCACATTTGCTGCGAAGGCGACGGGACGGTTTACTGGAAGCAATATCACATTGCGGGAGGCGTCGTAAGGCCCGGTGTCGAGAAATACGTTCTCGTCAAGCCGGTGCGCAGCTCGGACGAGTCCGTCATTATCGTCATCAAGGGCAAGCCCGCAATGATCGAGGGGCTCGACGAGGGGATATGGCTGTCGGCCAAGCGGCAGAAAGAAACGGGAAAAACGGGAGTCCTCGTTTTGACCGAGTCCGAATTCAAACTCTATTGAGCAATAAGTAAAGCCGAAAAGGGGAACCGCGTCCGTGGTTCCCTTTTTCGGCTTTACTTCATTCAGACGGATTCAGCTTCTCAAATCCTTCCCCTGTCATTCCCCGAGCATCAGTATCCTTATATTCCTGTCTATCTCCTCCGCATCCGGTTTCGATGCGATCACGGGCGTGATGATCTCGCGGCACTCCCTCATGTGCGGGAGTTGATACGCCAGCGCCGCGGCCTCCTCGTGCCTGCCGCTCTTCGAGTAAAGGAAACACAGCACAGCTCTCATTGTCGCCTTCTGCTTCTCGTTCAGCGACTCCGGAAGCCCCTTTTCGATCAGCGCGATCGCCTCCTCCGTGTCGCCCTTCATCGCCAGAACGCCCGCCAACCCCAGTATCATCCCGGGCTTGTTCGGGTACGTGATCAGCGCCTCCCGATACACCTTCTCGGCAAGATCGAATTCCTCGCTTTTCAGGTGATTCGTCGCCCGGTTGTGTATGTCCCATCTCACCTCAACCGAGCGGATGGCGTCCATACCGATGAGCCGGTCGATGCTCGTATCAAAAATCATGGCGATGGCGGGAAGAAACGTGATATCCGGATAAGTCTCCCCTCTCTCCCATTTGGAAACGCTCTGCGGTGTGATGCCGAGACGGTCAGCCACGTCCTCCTGAGTCATCCCCTTTTCCGTCCGGAAACTTCTGAAATTCTCCGAAAAATACATTATCGATCCATCCTTTCGTTTTTCTTTTTTCTTTACGGCGCGCCTTGTGACGTAAGTTTAACACGAAACGGGTCGTTTTTCAATGACGGCGTCCGTTGTTTTTCCTCGCCCGTCAGGCGAGACCCGAATCCCCCGAAACGGGGATCCGCGTTTCCGCGACAGTGCCTCGATTTCTTTCTTGTCTTTCCAATGAAACGATTTTCTCTTTTTACATTATTCCATTTTTTAATTGTTTCTTTGAGTCATGATTCATCTTGTCTTTTTATAAAGTGCAATTTGAAAAACTCAAGCTTCTCTTTATACGACTAAAAGACAGCGTTATTGATATCGCAGGTAAAAGCGGTTATAATGAACTTACCGAAGGGCCCGTCGGAATAATTATGAAAGGTGTTTTTTATGGAAATGTATATTGCTGAAGCAGTGTCAAAACGCCGCCGTGAGCTGGATATGACGCAGGAGGAGCTTGCAAGCCGTCTCGGCGTGTCGGCACAGGCTGTCTCAAACTGGGAAAGATCCGAGAGTTATCCGGACGTGACCATGCTGCCGTCTCTGTCGGCGGTACTTGAAATATCGGTGGATAACCTTCTCGGAATCGGTCGTGAAACGGACGAGCAGATCCGCGAAAGATGGATTAAGGATATGCAGGAAAAGCCGGAAGCAGGAAAAGATACCGTCCTCCGTTATTATCACGAATATCCGAAATGCTACCATCTTATGGAAGGGCTCATGTGGTGGGTATATCGCCGGCAGAAGGATGACCCTGAATTGCGTGAAGCCGCAACGGATATGGCGAAACGAATTCTTGCGGAATGCACCAAAACCGATATCCGGCTGAACGCGGCGAAAGTCCTCTCTTTTCTCTGCGACGACGAAGAGGCCGTGGAATATATCGACATATTCGGGAATAATATCAGGATCAAGCCGAATATCATCGCGCGGAGAGCTTATGATCGAGGCGACATGAATAAAGCGCACGACTATTTTGATCTGGAACAATTCTGGATATTCATGTATTTCTGTACCCGATCCGCATACTGTGAAGGTGAAAGCGAAAAAGGAATACGTTATTATACCTTACGGGAAAACATCGTAAAGTCCATAGGGAACGGAACTGTTCCGGACGGCCTTTTGGGAACGTTTTTCATGCTTAAACTGTTTCACAGCGCGGCGCTTTTTGCTCTCGGCAGAAAGGATTCCGGCTATGATATGCTGGCAGAGGCGGTCACTGCATATGAAAAATGGTGTGCTTTTGACGAGCGAAAAAAGCTGTCCGTAGGAGAGTTGTCGCTGTTTGGAAACATCTCGATGAAGAGAATATCTGTTTCGGGACAACCGGCAGGCGCCGTATATGTAGGAGACGATTATTTCGGAACGTGGGGGTGCGGCATTTCGATCCGTCAGGACACGGAGCAGCTGCAAGAAATGTTTGCGCCGGTTTTTGAGGAAGAAAGATTCAAAGAATTGCTCGCAAGGGCTTCGGAAGCTGAAAAACAGACGGATTAAAAACACGCGAGGCGGGGAGAGATCCCCGCCTTGATCTATTGTGTCAAAGAAAACGACGCAACTCAAAATCCTTCCGTCATATCTCCGATAATTCCCCTCCGACAATTGCATTTTCCGATTCAAAATGGTACAATAGTCTCATCATATTAATGATCACTTTTTCAGAGAGGCATATTCCATGAGCAAAAAACAACAGCAGCGGACGCCGATCGAGCGCATCGACGCCGCGCCGGACGTCGGGCTGTCCCGGGAAGCGGCTGAGGAGAGGATCGAAAAGGGATACGTCAATATCTCGACAGATCCCAACGAAAAAAGCGTTCCGCAGATCATTTTCAGCAACCTTTTCACATTCTTCAATCTTGTTCTGCTTGTCATCGCTCTGGTGTTCATCGGTTTTATTATTTACCTCAAAGCGATAGGCAGGAACGACATCGTCGACTCATATTTCGGATTTTCGAAATTTGTTTTTCTGATCCCCGCGATCCTTAACGTGGTGATCGGCTCCTTCCAGGAGATCAAGAGCCTCAGCGTCATAAAGAAGCTCCGGATCGTCACCGAGACGAAAAGCCGTGTCGTCCGCGACGGTGAGGTCGTCACGACCGAGGCAGAGGGCATCGTGTTGGACGATATAGTCGCCGTTTCCGCGGGAGATCAGGCCACGGCCGACCTTCTGGTTCTCACCGGAGAGGCGGATGTGGACGAATCCATGCTCACGGGGGAGGCCGACCACGTCAGGAAACGCCCCGGCGACAAGATCCTCTCCGGCTCGTCGATCATCGTCGGCGAGGCGCGCTGCAGAGCGACGGAGATCGGCGACGACACCTACGCCGCCGCCCTCTCGAGAAAGGTCAAAAGCGGCGCAAGACACAAATCCGAGCTTATGACCTCCATCATGAGGATCATCAAATTCATAACGGTCGCTCTCGCGATCGTCATCGTCACCATAATAGTGACTCTTTGCGTCAAGATCGCCCATCACGGATGGGATACGACCGTCTGGGACGGACTGAGTCTGTCACTGAGAGACCCGGTGACGTGGGCGCTCATCGCCATGACCTGCGGCTCCTTCGGCATCGGAATGATCCCGTCGGGACTGGTGCTGACCACCTCAGTCGCCCTCATGGTCTCCATCGCACAGCTTACGAAAAAGCAGACTCTGGTGCAGGAGCTCTACTCTCTTGAAAACCTGTCCCGCGTCGACGTGATCTGTCTCGACAAAACGGGTACTCTCACCGACGGAAGCATGACCGTCGCGGACGTGAAGTGCTTCGTTCCCGAGGAAGAGGTCGAGCGTCACGCCCGGGCGCTTATGGCCGCCGCCGGCGAGAGAAACGCCACCGCAGAGGCGATCTATCAGCGGTTCGGTATGGACGGGAAAGCAGATATCCGCGAAAAGATCCCGTTCTCCAGCGCCACAAAATATTCCGGTCTCGTTTTCGGCGACGGAAGAAAGCTTCTCATGGGCGCGCCGGAGTACCTTCTTCCCGGGGACGACGAACGGCTTTCGTTCTCCTCAGAGTGCGCGAAGGACGGCAAGCGCGTCATCGCCATGACGCTGGACGGCAGCCTCGAGGCGTTCTTCGTGATCGAGGACCACATCAGAGACACCGCGCCCGACACGCTGAAGTTCTTCCGCGAAAACGGAGTCACCGTGAAGGTGATCTCCGGCGACAACCCGCTGACGGTCAGCAAGATCGCCGAAAACTGCGGGATAGAAAACGCGGATAAATACATATCTCTCGCGGGAGTTCCGCTTGAGGACATCCCCGGTATCGCCGAGGAATACACGGTGTTCGCCCGCGTCTCTCCCGAACAGAAGGAGGCGCTGGTCACCGCCCTCCAGGAGAGAGGCCACAAGGTCGCCATGACCGGAGACGGCGTGAACGACATCCTCGCTCTGAGAAAATCCGACTCGTCCATCACCTTCGCCAAGGCCACCGAGGCGGCGAAATCCTGCTCCGACGTGGTGCTGCTGGACAACGACTTCTCCCACCTGAAAGCCGTGGTCGGTGAGGGCCGGCGAGTCATCGGAAACATACAGAAGACCGCCGTGCTCTATCTGATGAAGAATTTCGCCGTGTTCCTGTTCGCTTTCGCGCTCATCGCGTTTGCAAAGGGGCAGATGTGGTTCTCCGTGGAAAACACCTATATGCTGGAGGCCACGGTCATAGCCACCGGCGGCTTCCTGTTCTCCCTTGAGCCGAGACGCACCCCCGTCAAGGGCTCCTTTATGAAGAACATCGTCTCGCAGTCCGTCGCCGCCGGCGCCCTGGCCGCCGTGGCGATCCTGCTGCCGATCCTGCTGAACACGATCCCCAGGGCCACGGGATTCGTCCCCTTTATCGCGGACGTAAACGTCCGGCCAATGATGACCGTACTGCTTACCATCGCCGGCTTCGTGGTTGTGTTCTCTATGTGTATCCCTTTCAACAGATACAGAGCGTTCACAATGGGCTCGCTGATGTTTATCGCTTCGTTCCTCGGAATGATGCTCCCCGCCGCGTTTATCGGCGGACAGACCATGGGTGAGGGCACGCTCGCCTTCGACGCCTCCGCGGGGCAGACCATCCTCGATTCCCAGTTCGTCCGCGAGATGTTCCGGCCGGGCAATTCCGAAGTCATACGGAATCTGGTCGGCGACACGCACAACTTTATCGTTCTGCGGCTGTTCCTGTACGTGGCCATCCCGCTGTTTATCCTGATCCGTTTCGCGGTGGAAAACTACGCCCGCAAAGACGTGAAGGACGTAAAGAAGAACAGGGCGTTCCGCGTCGGACGGCGGCTCATGCTGGCCTCCGGATTCGTTCTTATCCTGCGCTCCCTGCTCTGCGGGATCGAACTTTTCACCTCCACCGGATATATGGTCGATATAGACGGCAGGTTCGGCAATCTGGCGGGACTGGCTTTCGCCGTCAACCTTCTTTTCATACTCATGCACCTCGTGATCGGTTACGTGGGATACAAACTTTGGAAGGATCCCACAAAGAAGATGATCAGGATCGCCTTCGCATCGGGGATCGCGCTTCTTGTCCTGACGGTTTTGGGAATGATCCTGTCCGGCAGGATCATATCCGCCGGAAACGTGCTCCTTCTCATCGACAGCGTCGTGATCCTTGCGATCACGGTCTGGTACGTCACGGGTTCATTTATAGTCAGAGCGAACTACGACCTGGGCTTGCTTAAGCCGAGAGATAAATGACCGTCGCGGCTGCTGCATCACGACGGAAAATCTGCGTTTTTGCCGGGTGAACCGACAGGAAAGGACGAAAATGGCTCATTTCAGAGAAGTGCTGTACCTCCCCTTTGAGGGAGATAAGATCTGCACCGTATCGGCGCGGCCGACCGAGCACGGCAAATATCCCGCCGTGGTCCTGCGCTCTCCCTACGAAACGGAACACGAGAACGACACCGACGAAGAGCTTGCCGACTGGCTCGTGCGCGAGTACGGCAAGTGGCTCGACAGCGGCTACGCCGTCGTGTTCCAGCACAGCCGCGGCACGGGCAAGAGCACCGGCGAATCCTTTCCCGTGATCTTCGAGCGGGAGACAAGTCTTCAGGAGTACGACTGGGTTCGCCGCCAGCCGTTCTACAACGGCGAGATCTACCTTCTGGGCGGGAGCTACACGTCCTACGTCCACTTTGCCGCGGCGCCATACGGCGACGACGTCAGGGGCGCGTGCCTCGAGGCGTCGGACTGCGAGCTCTACAACTGGCACTACCTGAACGGTTTTTACAAGGCGAATCTGTACGGCGACTGGCAGGTGCTCCAGTACAGGAAGAAAGCGGGGCTCACGAAGAACTACACCCGGGACTCCTTCCGCATCCTGCCCATGACGGACTACACCCGCTCCGTCTTCGGGGAGAAGATCGAGGACTACGACGAGATCCTGCTCCACCCTGACAGGAACGACCCCTTCTGGAACACCCACTTCGGCGGGGCGGAGTCACGGAACGCGCTGAAAAGCGTGAAGTTCCCGACGCTCATCACCACCGGATTTTTCGACGTGTTCGCCTCCGGAATGTTCAAAATGTGGGCGAACATGGACCCCGAGACGAAGGCGCGTTCCGCCTTTATCATCCATGCGTATCACCACGGCGGCAACAGCGACGAACAACCCTATTGCTTCTCCCCCGCGGCGACGCTGGAGGAAAGGTTCCCCGATTTCGATCTCAGATGGATCAACTACGCCCGGGGACTGGGCGAACCTCCCGTGGAGCCGGGCAAGGTGACGTATTACGAGCTGTTCTCCGACGACGGCTGGAAGACGGACGACCTGCCGGAGCCGGGCAGATCGGCGACGTTCACGCTGGGCGGCGGCGAGAGGTCCTACGTGTACGACCCCGCGGATCCCACCCCGGCGGCGCGCGGTCTGAGTCACTGCTTCGGCGGAACGTATTTTCTGGATCCTCCGGGAAGCAGAGAGGACGTGCTGTCGTTCTATACGCCGCCCTTTGGCGAGGATGTCCACGCCGGCGGCGGCATGGACGTGCGTCTGAAGGTGCGCTCCGACTGCCTCGACACCTGCTTTTACGTGAGAGTGGCCATAGAAAAGCCGGAGGGCGATTTCGTCCTCCGCGACGGGATAACGCAGATCTCGAACGTTTGCCCGGACTACGTCCCC
>JAEEGL015459383.1_pt1 | contig 10991 bp, 6 predicted proteins | sample 9134231 | NCBI WGS metagenome assembly JAEEGL01 (sample SAMN16246548, study PRJNA631951) | gut metagenome | biome: gut microbiome; feature: rumen; material: fiber-attached | host: Bos | place: Iran: Karaj | collected 2018-10 | reverse complement strand
GTTCGGCGCGCGGTCTGTCCGCTGCGCTGATTCTGATGGTGCGTGCGCCGTTATCGGATAAAATTCCCTCAAATGCTCTGCCGTTTTGCCGCAGGCGTTCGGCTTGCTCCCTGGTGACGGTTAGGTAGGCGTAGGGAACCTGTCCTTTTGCTGAATCACAATCCAAACACGCACTCAATCCTTCCTCCACCGCAACCAAACTATAAATCCGGAGCGCAGCGACCCGAAACTATTCATTATTCGTTATTCGTTAATACCGCCCCTCACCAGAACGAGCAGGGGGTTTTTCTGACATCCTTACACATTAACTGTCATTCATTTTCTGTCAGACGCACCACCACTGCGGTGATGTCGTCATCCTTTGTCTCGGCGCGGCGGCGGATCGCCTCCTGCACCACTGCCTGCGCCAGATCCTGTGCGCTGCCCTCGTTCCATGTTTTGATCAGCCGTTCCAGCCAGCGCTCGTCACCCGTGAGCACTCCGTCTGACACCATCACTACCATGTCGCCTGCCTTTAGATGGATAGATTCCGTTGAAAATTTGATGTTGTTGAGGATCCCTGCCGGCAGACTCGGCATTTCGCGCGCGGTCAGCCTGCCGCCTTTTTTGATATAGGTGAGCGGTGCGCCTGCCTTTTTGAGCGTGACGCCGCCCGTATAGAGGTCGATCCCTGCCAAATCGACCGTGGAGAGCGACTCGTCGCCGCTCTTGATCATCAACGCGGAATTGACGATCTGCAGCGAGCTGTCGGGCGAAAGACCCGAGCGCAGCAGCCTGCCCATCACCGAGACAGCCATGTTGCCGTCCACTGCCGCTCTGCCGCCGGTGCCCATGCCGTCGCACACGAGCGCGTAGGTTTTGCCCATCCCGTCGCTGAAATAGTCGATACAGTCGCCGCAGAGCTTGCCGCCGTCGGCGATGTGCTGGTCGCTGCCGATCTCCACGTCATAGAGCGGCATTTCGCACAGCGCGGCACGCACGCGGCTACCCTCGCGGCTGAGTGCCGGCAGGTCGAACCGCCTGCCGCAGCATTTGGAGATCTCGCGCGCCAAGGCGCCCTTGGCATAGCTGCCGTCGGCGAGCTCCAGCTCCACAGTCATTCTGCCGCCGCTGCCGATCAGGCACATGCAGTCCGCCACGCGGTAGCCTGCCGCTGTCAGCGCAGAAATGATGCGCTCGGCGCTGTCCTCGTCGGAGGACTCCGCCATGCTGAACTCCTGCGACAGATCGTACAAAATGTCGCTCACACCGGCAAACTGCCCTGCCACCACGCCGCGCAGCTCCGCCACACGCCGCTGCGCTTCGAGCGACGCCTGCATATGGCGGTAGTGCTGCGTCATTTGGGCGGCGATCTCGCCCTTTTTGCAGCAGCTTTTGACAAAGGCGCTCTCCACATCCGCGTCCGTCAGCCTGCCGCTTTGGGACAAAAATTCCTCCAGCCGGTGAAAATCGTCGCGCGTCACACCGCCCTCGTGCTCGTAGCAATACATACGCAGACCGCAGCCGCTGCAAACCTCGCGCGCCACGTTCTCGCAGACCCACGAAAAGGTCGGCGCATACAGCTCTCCCAGCTTTTCGGAAACGCTTTTGACGTCGTTCTGCACACCGGCGATCGCCTTGGAGGTAAAGTTGAGCCGCATCACGACGCTGCGCCGCAGGCTCTCACCCGTCGCGGCATTCTTTCCGCTGAACAGCGGCGCCGCCAGACCGCCGACCTCCTTGGGCAAAAGGAGAAACACCGACGCGCCGATAAAGCTCTCTATCAGCACCGACGGGAGCATATTCTCCCTGCCGAACGCAAGACACATCAGCGCGTTGGAGAGCACAAACGCCGGCGCACAGGCAAATTTCCCGAGCGAGGAAAACATGCCGGCGATCAGTCCGCCGAACGCAAAACCGCCGCAGAGATAGCCCAGCCCCGTATCGGCAAGGCTGAACACCGCGCCGGTGCAGACGCCCGACACCGCGCCGCCGCCGATACTGCCCCAGCGTGCGCAGATGAGCACCACCGTGACCGCCAATATCCTGCCGGGCGAGATGTCCTCGACCGTCAGCCGTCCGAGCGCCAGCAGCAGCACGCACGCCGACAGCACCACGCAGGCGCTCTCCTGCCGCGTATAGGCAGCTATGCCGCGCCGTGCGTGGCTGAGGCGGACGGTCGCCGCCATAAAATAAGCCGCCGCACCGGCGAGCAGGGCTTCCATTACGCAGTCGAGCAGCGAAGCCGGTGTGCCGGTGCCGCCGAGCAGCATGGCGATGCCGGTGGCAAACACCGCGCCGAACGCCGAGAGCGGCGCAAACAGGCGGCTGCGGCGAATAAATTCCAGCTCATTGAACAGCCAGCGCAGCGCGCCGAGCGCCATCACGACCGCGATATAGCGGAAGCAGTTGTCCGGGTCGCGGATGAGATAGCCCACCGCCGCGCCCGACATGGCAGCGACAAGATACCGCCTTGGCGCCGCCGCCGTCAGCGCCGCGCCGAACGGCGCCAAATTGCCCATCACGGCGCCGTTTGCCGCCAAAAAGCCCAGACCGCCGTAGACGGCATGCAGCACCGCCGGTCTGAGAGAATGTTGCTCCGTTTTGCGCTCACGCGCCGGTTTTACGCTTTCCATCATTGAAACATCCTTTTGATTTGATAAGCCTATTATAAATGACGGGCGGCAATCGTTTTGTCAGAGTGTGGCGGCGGCATTTTATATTCTTTTGTAGAAGATGAACCGGAAAGCCTTGTAAACAGCGCGCGGTTGGCTTATAATGGAGCTATCAACCTGAAAGGAATGATTTGATGATAATCATGTCGGTAGATTTGGGAAAAGCCAGAACAGGGCTGGCACTCTGCGATAAAACGGAATTTCTGGCGTCGCCCTACAAGGTGATATTTGAAAAATCGCCGCAAAAGCTGCTCCAAAAGGTCGCAGACGCGGCAAAAGAGGCAAAAGCGGCGTTGATCGTGGTGGGACTGCCGAAAAACATGGACGGCTCCGAGGGCGAGAGCGCCCAAAACGCACGCGCCTTTGCGGCACAGCTCGCCGAGCTGACCGAGGTTGAAACGGTCATGCAGGACGAGCGAGGCACCACCATCACCGCGCACAGCTTCCTCAACGACACCAACACGCGCGGCAAAAAGCGCAAAAACGTGGTGGATGAGGTCGCCGCGACGATTATTTTGCAGAACTTTTTGGACGCAAGGAAAAACAAAATTTAAATATTCAAGGGCAAGTGAAGCCGTTCTTCTTCTGACAGTTCATGTCAAAAGACGCCTCGCTTGCCCTTTTTGGATAATGTTTATTTTGGTTTTTGCACAATAAGTATTGAACATTACCCCAAAAAGTGATAAAACATACTTTGATTTCGAAAGGAAGTGGGTTTTAGAATGAAAAAAATAGCAGCTGTTCTGATGGCAGTCCTTCTGACCGCAGGCAGCACCGCCGCGTTTGCCGCAGAGCAGACGGCACCCGTAGTCGGTGACGTCAACGGAGACGGCGCGGTGGACGTAATGGACGCGACCGAAATTCAGCGCTGGCTGGCGGAAACGAGAGAGACCATCGACACAAAAGCAGCCGATGTGAACCGCGACGGCGCGGTGGACGAAAACGGTGTGGTGCGCGCTGTCGGCGCAGGCACCGCGACAATTACCGCAGCCTCCGACAAAGGCACTGCGGCACAGTGCAGCGTGACCGTGAACGAAGCGGTACAAGCGATTCAATTAAATACAACCGACAAGGTGCTCCAAGCAGGCGATTCGTTCCGTCTGACGGCGCAAGCAGGCGGCAGCGACTTTCGCAAGACCTTTTCGAGCAGCGCACCGACAGTTGCGTCGGTGGACGCAAACGGCTTGGTGACGGCTCGCAGCGCGGGCACTGCCGTTATCACCGTGACAGCCGCCAACGGCGTTTCGGCCTCGTGCAAGGTCAGCGTCTACACCCTGCCCTCCAAGATGGGCGTGAGCACTGCGATGATGATTCTCGGCAAGGGCGAGCGGCACACGCTGCGGGCGGTTTATGACGGCAACAAGCCCGGCTACGGCGCGGCGTTCTCCTCAAACAACGGCGCCGTGAGCGTGAACGCGCAGACGGGCGAGCTGACCGCCAACTACAACGGCTACGCCACCATCACTGCCAAGTCGCCCAACGGGCTGACTGCCAAATGCTATGTCACCGTCAAGAATGCGCCGAGTGCGGTGCAGTTCAAGAACCGCAGCGTCAAAATGCACCTCGGCGAGTCGGTGCAGTTCTATCTCTATCCGTCAAGCGACAAAGAGGGCTTGTACGGCGCCGCCTACACCTCCGGTAACAGCGAGGTGGCAAGCGTGACCGCCGGCGGCGTTGTGACCGCCAAAAAGGCAGGCACCGCGACCATCACCGCCACCGCCTACAACGGCAAGTCCGCAAGCGTGACCGTGACAGTGAGCGACGGCTATTCCGCCACCGCAAAGACCACCACGGCAGCGGTCGGTCTGCGCAAGGACGCGTCATGGCTCGCGTCCAACATCGTGATTCTGCCCAAGGGCACCGCCGTGACCGTGTTCCAAACCAGCGACGACGGCAGATGGATGAAGGCGCAGTACGGCAACAACTATGGCTGGATTTATAACAGGGCGCTCGGCGCAGGCAAAAACTATTCTTCGATTAACCTCAGCACACTGCCTGCCGTGGCGGACGACATTGTGTTTGACCTCAACCTCAATAAGCGCCGCATTTATAACTACGTCTACGACATCGGCTACCGCAACACCGGCAACGACACCACCGAGAACCTCAGGGTGGACGCGCTGCGCTCCGGCACCGGCTCCTGCTACCACCACGCAGCGCTGCTGAATTATCTCTACAACCGCTGCGGCTACGAAACCATCACCGTGACCGGCGTTGACTACCTGACCGGCGGCAGCGACCACGGCTGGTGCCTGAGCAAAACAAGCGAGGGCTGGCGGCATGTGGACGCGCAGATGATTATTGGCTTTGACAACTCGAATCAATATTTTGTCACAGACAGCCATATTTCACAGTTTTTCGGCTGGAACAGAAACGGCGTTCCTGCCGCAGTATAAGGAGTAACTATTATGAAAAAGACCTTGCTTTTGATAATGACCGCGCTGCTTGCCTTCGGCACCTCGGCAGCGCTTGCCGGCTGCGGCGGCGATAACGCTTCCTCCGCTGTCGCGGAAACGGCGGCGGTTTCCACCAAGGATTCCGCTTCGGAGACAACGGTTCCGCACGCCACCAACACGGCGACCACGGCGCCTGCTACCACCGCGGCTACCAAGCCGAGCACCGCCGCGACAACCGCTCCGGCGACCAAGCCTGCGCAGACCTCCCGAACACAGACGGCGCAGACAAGCCGTACGGTCAACAACAATAATACAAATAATACAAATAACACAAACAATAACAGCAATCAGACGAATAATAACACAAACAACAATACGAACAACAATAACAACAGCGGCGGCAGCAGTCAGCAGAGCAGCAAGAGCACGCCCAAGCCCACCAATCCGCCCAAGCAGGAAGGCTCCTTTGCAGCGTCGGACGCGGTGTTTGTGTACAACGACCGCCAAGTGGCGCTTAACAGCGACATGGACACCGTGCTGGCTGCTCTCGGCGAAGCCAACAGCATGACCACGGCGCCGAGCTGTATCGGCGTCGGTGAGGACAAGACCTACCACTATGACGGTTTTACGGTCACGACCTATCCGCGCGGCGACAAGGACTACGTGATGGAGATCAAGGTGCTCGACGCCGCCATCGCCACCGCCAAGGGCATCCGCCTCGGCAGCAGCATGGACGACATGACAGCTGCCTACGGCAGCGGCTACCGCACCTTCGGCTACATTTGTGCCTACCAGACGAACGACAACAAGTCTTTGCAGTTCTTCGTGGAGGACGGCGTGATCACCGAAATAAGCTACGCCTATAAGGTCGCCTGACGCCGTGATACTCGCGCAGAACTTTTTGGACGCAAGGAAAACAGGATATAAACCAAGGGGCAAGTGAAGCCGTTCTTTTCTGACTGTTCATGTCAAAAGGCGCTTCACTTGCCCTCTTTTTCGGGAAAGGCTTTCGCATAACAAAACGTTTGCCCAAAATTCCAAATTCAAATTTCGATTCCGCTTTCAAAAAAAGCATCATCGGTCAGCTGCAAGGGCTGCCCGATGATGCAAAAGGGGAAATGATATTGATTTTGCGAACCTGTCAAGCCGGTTTTCCTTGTTCGTAACGCCGCCGCGGCGCTGCGCCAAGCTTATCTCCGCAGGACGCTATTCATAGCCGCCGGAGGTGCCTGCGGCGCTGCTGTGTACGACCACCGTACAGCTTGTAAACCGACGGTTGAACGTCTTGACGGTGATCGTCACGATGCCGGATTTTTTGGCAGTCAGCTCACCGGTCAGCTTGTTGACGCGGCAGATGTCGGGATCGCTGGACTGGAACTGCAACGCGTGCGAGGTGGCTCCCTCCGGAAAATACACCGTCGGGGTCATGGAATCGCCTGCCGTGAGCGTGTAGACCTCCTCGGCAAAGCGCACCTTGTCGGGCGCATCCAGCACCGTCACATAGCAAATCGCCTTTGCGCCGTTAAAGGCAGTGGCAGTCACGGTCGCTTCGCCCACGTCAAGCGCGGACAGCTCGCCGTGCTCCGTCACCTTGATGACCGCCTCGTTGTCGGAATGCCACTTCATGGCGTGCGACGCGCTGCCGTCGGGCAGGTTCACATGCAAGAGCGCCTTTTCACCGATACCGAGATCCAGCTCGCGCGAATCAAACCAAATATCGTCCGGCGCGTTCTTGACAATGACGTTGCACGCAGCGTGCTTGCCGTTGAAGGTCTTGGCGATGATCGTGGCGGTGCCGGTGCCGACACCCTTGATCACGCCGTCGGACGAGTTGACGGTCACGGCGTTCTTGTTGTTGGAGGTGTAGGTGATGCTGTGCGAGAAGGTACCCTCGGTCAGACGGCCGTCCAAATCGACCTTTTCACCGTAACCGATCGTCAGCATGTTAGCGCTGAGCTTGATGGATTCCGGCGCCGGCATGACCTTGACGTGACAGGAAGCGGTTTTCTTTCCGGATTTTACCGAAATATCCGCTTCACCGTACTGCTGCGCGGTGATCACACCCTTGGTGCTGACGTTCGCCACCTTCGGGTCGGAGCTCGTCCACTGCATATCGGCGATTGCGTTTGCCGGTTCATAGGAGGTGCTGAGCGCGAAGGTCTCGCCCGCGCCGAGCGTCGCCGACTGGGTATTGAGCGTGAGCTTGCTCATCTCGGCGATCTCGTAGTAGTTGTCACCGACGGTGCCGGTGGCGGTTTTTTCTTTTTGTATCGCGCCCTTGGCGCAGTCGTAGATAATATTGCCGCTCACCGTGCCGCCGCCGCATTTGGGACGCAGGTTCAGCCCGTAGCGCGCTGCTTTGGTGATGATATTGCCGCTGATCTTTTCCGTCACCCTGGACTCCGCTTCGAGCAGGATGCCGTCGATCTTGACGTTGGCAATATGGTTGCCGGTGATGCTCTTGACTGTGGAGATCGCTATCTCAAAGCCCTGTTCGGACGAGGACTTCACGATATTGCCGCTGACGGAAGCGACCGCGCAGTTGAGCGTGGTGAGCGGATTGCTCGTCTTGGTCGCGTATTTGCTCTTGGAACAGGTCATTTCGTTTTCGATGACATTGACATTGCGCACCTGCTCCAGATAAACCGCGTTGCCGCCGGTGCTGATCTTGTTATTCCTTACGGTCACACCGGTGATGTAGTATTCACCGGCAGGATAACCGCCTGCGCCGTTCGAAAAGCTGCTGCCTGCCTTGGCGAGCGTGGTGCCGATCAGGCTGACGGCGGACGGCTCGTAGTCGGCGTAGATGTCCTTGATATTGCCGCAGTCGGTGATCTGGTTGTCGGTTATCAAGATATTGGCGTTGTAGGGCTTTTGGTAGCTGCCCGAAACCTTGGTGGAGGTGTTGCCCTCCTCCGCGAGGACACTTGCCCGAAAGCCGCCTGCGGCGCCGCCGATGAGCGCATACATGGCGATAGCACGCGGCGTTTTGGAAATGCGGTTGCCGGTGATGGTGACATTTTTCCAGTTCTCGCCCTGAATGGCGGCGCTCTTCATGTCCTCAAAGGTGTTGTTGGCAATGGTGATGCCGTCAAAGGGCAGGTTGAGGATCTGAGTGTGTGAGCCGATGCCGCGCGGACAATTGCTGAAAATACAGCCCTCGATATGCACATGCTTCATATTGAGCGCCTCGGAGCGCGTACCGACGATGTGGCCGCTCTTGGGGATATCGAGCTGGATCGCCTCGTAACCGACATTGTCGCCGGTGTTTTCGAGGACTTGGTCTTTGAAGGTACAGCTGCGCACCTGCATTCCGTCCACCGCCGCGACCTCCATCATATGCGCGTTGCGCAGGTTGCACACCTCGGTGCCGACCATCGAAAAATTGGATGCGTGCGTCACCTTTATCATGGTGTTGGAGGTGCCGTTGCCGTCGAGCGTGCCGCCCTCGATGCTGATGTTGGCGTTGGCGGCGTAGCCGGAATCACCCTTGTTGACGGCGGTGTCCTCGCCGGTGCGGATCATGTTGGTGACCGCCTCTTTGTTGCGGACAAAAACGACGTTGTAGAGCGAGAGCGTGGTGTTGCTGTAGATATGCAGCGCCGAGCGCAGGTCATAGCTGCCCGGCTCCACAATGATTTTGTAACGGTTGTCTTTGGTGGCGCTGTAGCGCGCCGCGTTGAGCGCCGACTGGATCGCCTTGAAAGCGCCCTTTTGCAATATCTCGGATTTTTTGACGGTGATCTCCGTAAACCGCTGCTGTTCCTTGGGAGCGGCGCCTGCCGAAAAAGCGGCGGCTCCGGTCAGCATGATACCCGAAAGGAAGATGGATAGGATTTGGGTAAAGTGCTTTTTCATGGCATGCCTCCTTTGCGTATTTTCAATTTTAGAATAAAATTTGGTAAATGTCAATAGAAATTCAAGAGAATTTTTGTTTATTTGATTAGAATATGGTTGAGCTTCAAAATATGTAATGACGCCGGAGCAGCTGTTTTCCGCATCTTACCGAGCTTACTCATCTATATGTGATCAAAAAAGGACTGTCCTTACAGACAGTCCTGAAAAACCTTTTTGCTGTATTTATGCCGCAGTGTGCTCAAATCGTAGGGGGTCGCCTGATAGACAAAATAGTTGAGCCAGTTGGTGTAGAGCAGGGTGGCGTTGCTGCGCCAGACCATGGGCGGCGTGAGCGAGGCGTCGTCGTTCGGAAAGTAGTTGCACGGGACCTGAATGTCGATGCCCTTGTTGATGTCGCGGAAATACTCGTTGGCGAGGGTCTCGCGGTCATACTCGGCGTGACCGGTGATGAACACCTGTCTGCCCGAGCGGTTGCAAATGACTGAGGGACCTGCCTCGTCGGACACGGCGAGGATCTCCAAACCGAACTGCCGGCGAATATCCTCCTCATGCACACCGGTGTAGCGCGAATGCGGGATCATAAAGGTGTCGTCAAAGCCGCGCATCAGCGGATGATTGGGCTTGAGGACAGTGTGGGTGTAGATGCCGCTGAGCTTTTTGTCAAACTGATATTTTTGAATGCCGTAGTGATGATAAAGCCCTGCCTGCGCGCCCCAGCAGATGTGAAAGGTGGAATAGACGTTTTCGTCCGCCCAGTCCATGATCTCGCACAGCTCGTCCCAGTAATCGACCTCCTCAAAGGGGATCTGCTCCACCGGCGCACCGGTGATGATCAGCCCGTCGAAGTTGTCGTTTTTTACCTGGTCAAAGGTCTTGTAGAAGGTCGTCAAATGGTGCGGCGAGGTGTTTTTGGAGGTATGGGTCGCCATTTGCAGCAGCTCTATATCGACCTGCAGCGGCGAATTGCCGAGCAGCCGGAGAAGTTGGGTTTCGGTGGTGATTTTGGTCGGCATCAAATTGAGAATCAAAATCTTCAGCGGCCGAATATCCTGCCGCAGCGCCACATCATCCGGCATCACAAAAATATTTTCGCTCTCCAACACCTTGATGGCAGGCAGATTTGTTTGAACTTTTATCGGCATGCATGCACCTCCGTTCAATTTTTTAATAAAAAAATCGGAATGATGATAGAGTTGAGATTTAAGAGTTAAGAGTTAAATTGAGGGTCGCTGCGCTCCGGATTTGTAGTTTTGTTGCGGTGGAGGATAGGTTGCGCGCAAGTTTTTCTTGAAGTTGTAGGGGCTTGCATTGCAAGCCCGCTACGCCTCGCTATCCTGTCAAACCGATTTTAAATAGGAAAACGGCGGTTCCCTATCTGCGGGCGACCGGTGGTCGCCCCTACAACCACTGTGATAAACTTGCGCGACCCTTTCCTCCAAATCAATTATGCATTAAGCATTATGAATTAAGAATTACAAATCAATACTGTTTTCCCCAAAAGACCATGTGCTTTGCCGGTCTGCCGCAGCAGACGCAGGTGTCGGCGAGGTGTTCTTCTTCAAAGGGGATGCAGCGGCTCTTGACGCCGCCGGTCTCGTCCTTGATCTTTTCTTCACAGGCGCTGTCGCCGCACCACATCGCCTTGATAAAGCCCGGGCGGTTGGCGGCTGTGTCGAGAAATTCTTCGTAGGTGGTGGCGGTGAAGGTCTTTTGTCTGGTGTTTTCGAGCGCACGATCGTACATATCGTTATGGATCGTCACCAGCAGCTCCGCGATATAGTCTTGCAGCTGCTCAAACGGCACGAACGCCTTTTCGCGCGTATCGCGGCGCACCACGACGCAGTGACCCTTTTCGATGTCCTTGGGGCCGATCTCGACGCGCACCGGCACGCCCTTCATCTCGTATTCGGCAAACTTCCAGCCGGGTGCATGGTCGGAATCGTCCAGCTTGACGCGGAAGTCCTTGCCCAGAGCGGTCTTCAGCTCGTTTGCTTTTTCGAGCACGCCGTTCTTGTGCTGGGCGACCGGGATCACGACCACCTGGATCGGCGCGATGCGCGGCGGCAGAACCAAGCCGTCGTCG
>JAEEGL015135230.1_pt1 | contig 10991 bp, 11 predicted proteins | sample 9134231 | NCBI WGS metagenome assembly JAEEGL01 (sample SAMN16246548, study PRJNA631951) | gut metagenome | biome: gut microbiome; feature: rumen; material: fiber-attached | host: Bos | place: Iran: Karaj | collected 2018-10 | reverse complement strand
AGGCGAAATGCAAAGAGTAAGACGCGGGGTCTTTTATTATCTCCCCGAACTCGCCGCCCGTATAACGCGCCGGCTTTTGCACCGTCGCGACTATTTCATCGAGCTTTCGCATTTAATATCGCCTCCAGATTGTCTATCAGATCGGCCACCGCGCCCTCGTTATTGGTCTTTTGCGTAACGTAGTCGGCTATGTCGGTAAGCGCCTTCGGCGCCCCCTTGACGACGGCCTTTACGTCGGCCTTTTCGAGAATACACAGATCGTTCAGATAGTCGCCTACGGCGACGACGGTCTTTACCTCGCCCTTTCTCATCTCGAGGACGCGCCTCATCGTCGTCCCCTTGTCGGCCTCGGATGCAAGTATCTCGACGAAATATTTTCCCGCGCTCGTAGCGCGGTATCTGCCCCTCCCCGCCTCTTTTATCTTCGGGTAAAGCTCGTTTATCGTCTCGGGCTCGGCGATGAAAAGATATTTCACCGCGGGAAAGGGCATCTCCGAAAGAGGCGCCTCGGTAAAGGGCAGCGCCTCGAAAGGCTCCATTATCTGCGAATAGCGGTTGCGCTCCGCCGTGACGAGCTTGTCTTCATAATAGCCTATAAAACCGACTCTGTCCTTGTATTCCTCGTAAAACCCGAAGACCGCCTTTTCGGTCTCGCGGTCGGGATGCAGTAAGAAAAGCGGCTTCTCTTTTTCGAAATCGTAGGCCATCGCGCCGTTAAAAAGCACGGCGGGAAAGTTGACGCCGCAGTCCCCTATATAACGCAAGGCCGACTGCGGCGGCCTGCCCGAGGCCACCGAAAAAAGTCCGCCGTTATTTATAAACCTTTTTACCGCCTCGGTATTGGCCGCGACGGGCGCGACGCTGTCGTTCAAGAAAGTGCCGTCGAGGTCGGAAAGAAGCAAAACGCCGTCAAAACGCATATAAAGTCTCCCGAAAATACAATATATATAATATTATCACAAAATACAACGAAGTTGTCAGGGCGAAAGCCCTGAAACCGCGAAGCGGTTTATTTTACGATACAATGTTCTCCGAAACAGTCCAAATCTTTGATTTGGCGCCTGTTTCGTGAGGTTATTATAACATATTTCTTCCGTTTTTGAAAGAGAAAAAAATAAGTCCACCGACTTTTTTGCGGTCGAAAGCAGTCGTTTTCCCTCTTTTCGCTCTTAAAAACCGACGTGTTTTAACACGTTTTTCGTAAAGTTAACATCCGATTATGTTATTATTGTGTTTTGATATAAAAACTCGCCGCGGGAACGCGCGATATTCCGTCGCTTTTAAGGCGCCGAAATTGCCGTCGTTCCGTTTTGTAAATTGTAAAATTATGGTAAAATTACCTCAAATCAAACGAAAAAAGGAAGAGTGACAAATGGAACAGAAAAGAATAGTAATACTCGACGACAGCGCCTCCTTCCGCCACGCGGCCGCGGCGGCGCTCCGTCAACGCGGCTTCGACGTCGTCGCCGCGAGCGGAAACGGCGAGGAAGGCCTTAGGATCATAAGGGAGCAGTCGCCCGACGTTGTCGTCACCGACATACTGCTTTCGGGTCTCGACGGCATCGGCGTCATCAAAAAAGTGAGGGAGGAGCGCCCGTCGAAGCCGCCCGTATTCGTGATAGCCACCCGCCTTTCAAGCGACTATCTCATGCGCGAGTCCAACTCGCTCGGCGTAGGCTACTACCTTCTCAAGCCCTTCGAGCCGTCGGTTCTTTGCGACCGTATCGAACGCCTTTTCGGCGTCCCCTCGAAGGAGGAGATGCGCGAGGCCGCCGACAAGCTCGAAAGCATCGTCTCGGGCGCGGGCGGGCTTGAGCGCGAGGTGACCGACTGCATTCTGGACCTCGGCATCCCCGCCCACATCAAAGGCTATTACTACATAAGGACGGCCATAATCACGGCGGTCGGCGACCCCGAGGTAATGCACGCCGTCACCAAGGTTTTATACCCCGCCATCGCCAAAAAGTTCGGGACGTCGCCTTCGCGCGTAGAGCGCGCGATACGTCACGCCATCGAGGTCGCGTGGGAGCGCGGCGACATCGACAAGCTCCAGTCGGCCTTCGGCTACACCGTCTCGGTCCACAAGGGCAAGCCGACCAACTCGGAGTTCATAGCGCTTCTTGCCGACAAAATAAGGCTCCGTCGAAAGATAGCCGTATAAAAAGAAAGCCGTTCTTCCTCTGAAGAACGGCTTTTATTTCGCTTTATTTTATCGCTTCCAGAAAGGCGTCCCAATAGAGCACGCCGCGGTAGTCGTTGAAATCGAAGGAGAAGAAATCGAAATCGTCGCCGGGGTCGAAGCCGAAAAGCACCGTGAAAAGCGACCGCGGCACCACCCGCGCTATCGGGTAGAGCGACTTTATAAAATCCGTATAGCTTCCGACCTCGGCAAGCTCCTCCTCGTCGAGCGGATATTTTATCTCGTCAAGCCCGTTTAAGGAGAAGATCTCGACCTCTATCCTGTATTCCGCCGAAAGCGTTCCGAGGTCGACCTCCCCTTCGAGCGCGAAAAACCGCTCTTCGGAGCTATCGTTTATGAAAAGCGTGACGGGGGCGTATTCGGCCTTCGTCCCCATGCTCTCGGGGTCGAAGCTGTCACTTAGCGCCGCGCGGACGTAGCCTATGACGTCGGCGCCGTCGCTTATCGCCATATAGACCTCGCGGTCGTCCTCAAACGTCTTTTTCGCCGAGATAAATCCGCTTTCGGCCACGGGCGCGACCGACGCGAAATCGAGCTTTTCGGCGGGCTTTTTGACGTAGACGTCGCCGTAAAGCGGGATATAACTGTTTTCTCCGTCGCAGAAAACGCAGTATTCGACCTCGCGGTTTACCGTCCTGCTCTCGTATTCATAGGAGGCGCGGCCGTCGGCGAAGGCCTTGACGCGCTCCGTCTGCGACATGTCGTAAACGCCCTTTTCGGTCGAGATGACGACCGTTATCCGCTTTTCGAAGTCGAGCGACGACGCGGCCGAGACCTCGTCGTAAAGGCGTGAAAATCTCGCGGCCGCCGCCATTTTACCGTCCCCGCCGCACGACGTCAAAACGAGCAAAGCCGCCGCCGAAATTATGGCCGCGGCTTTTTTTATCAAGTTATTTGATCTTCTTCTCATCATAGGGCGTGGCCTGATAGACGTAATAGTTCACCCAGTTTGAAAAAAGCAGACTTCCGTGGCTCCGCCACGTCAAAGGCGGCGCGTTATTCGGATCGTCGTCGGGAAAATAGTTTTCGGGGACCTTTATTTTAAGGCCCTTTCCGACGTCGCGGAAATACTCCTTGGCGAGGGTGTCGGCGTCGTATTCGCAATGCCCCGTCACGAAGACCTGCCTGCCGTTTTTGCCCATGCAGATATAAAGTCCCGCTTTGTCGGACTCGGCAAGGACTTTGAGCCCGGCCGCCCTGACGTCTTCCGTTCTCACCTCGGTATGACGGGAGTGGGGCGCCATAAAGACGTCGTCAAAGCCGCGCATCAGCGGCTCGGTGTAGGAAAGGCGTTTATGGGGGAAGATGCCGAACATCTTTTCTTTAAGCGGGTATTTCGGCACGCCGTAATAGTGCCAGAGCGCCGCCTGCGCGCCCCAGCAGATAAAGATGGACGAATAGACGTTGTGGTCGGCCCAGTCGAAAATCTCCTCGAGCTCGCGCCAGTAGTCGACGTCCTTATAGTCGAGCGTCTCGACGGGCGCGCCCGTCACTATGAGACCGTCGAATTTGCGGTCTTTTATGTCGTCGAAGCATTCGTAGAACTTTATAAGATGCTCGGCCGAGGTGTTTTTCGAGATGTGCGTTCTCGTCTGGACGAGCTCGATGTCGACCTGAATCGGCGTGTTGCCGAGCAGCCGCATAAACTGCGTCTCGGTGTCTATCTTGGTCGGCATGAGATTCAAAAACGCGATCTTCAGAGGGCGGATGTCCTGCGACATTGCCCTCTTTTCGGTCATTACGAAAATGTTTTCGCTTTCGAGCCTCTTTTTCGCGGGAAGCTCGTTGTTTATTTTAATAGGCAATTTTTACACCTCCGACGGAAGTCCTTCCGTCACGGAAAAAGCTTAATATTCCTCTTCCTTCTCCGCTTTTCTCTTTGCGAAAAAGTCGGACACCTTTTCGGCGACCTCAGGGATCATCGAAACGAGCTTGTCGGCGGCGTCGGAATTGAGGGTTATGGGGATGAGTTTTACGCCATCCTCTTTGACGACGAGGAAAGCGACGGGAATAATGCTTATGCCCGCGCCCGCTCCGCCGCCGAAGGGGAGCTTTTCATGCTTTGAGCCGAACTCGCTTCCGCCCGAGGCGAAACCGACGGAGACCTTGGAGACGGGGACGATCATCGAGCCGTCGGGGGCGTTTATCGGCTCGCCGAAAACGGCGTTCATGTCGACGAGTTCCTTGATGTTGCCCATGGTGGTCGAAAGTATTTCGGATATCTGCTCGTTCATTTCTCTTCACTTTCCTTTTTTCGAAATTTAACGGCGGTTTTGTAAACTCTTAAGGCGGTTATCACCGCGGATAATATTTTGAGACCAAGCACGATTTCGGTCTCGGCTTTTTTGGACGAGTCTATGAAGTTGGGGGTTATTACGACGTCGACGGGGTCGACCTTTACGGCGTTTGACGCGAGGGCGAAAAAGGAGGCGACGGCGGCGTGCATTTTGCCTATGTCGGTCGCCGTTTTGGCGGCGTCGCCCGTCCCGTAGAGCAGGTAAAGCCTGAAAACGAAAAGGCGGAAACGGAGTTTAATTACCTCAAGTATCTCGAAAAAGAGCCGTATTTTGCCGCCCGTCGTCTCGGGGATAAGCGAAGGCTTTTTGCTCTTTTTTTCCTCTTTCGGCGTTTTTTCGGGTTTCTCTTCGGGTTTTTCCTTCGGCTTCTTTTCTTTCTTATCTTTCTTTTTACGCGGGTAGAGCGTAATCTTAACGCCGAAGACCGACGCCGCGATTTTTACGCCCTCCCCCTCGGAGTAGGAAAAATAAACCTTCGCCCACCCGAAAAGAACGACGATCATTATGAAAAGGAGCGCCGCCGCCAAAATCCCGAGAAGGACGAGGCCCGTGACCGCTAAAACGTCCATGTCAGTCCCGCTCCTCTACCTCCGGCATGGTCTGCTGGACGTAGAGCGTTTCGTTGTCGCCGCCGATAATGGGCAAAGGCGGCAGTTCCTCAAGCCTTTTGATGCCGAAGCACCGCAAGAATTCGGAGGTGGTGGCGTAGAGTATCGGACGTCCGGGCGCGTCGAGCCTTCCCCGCTCTTCTATGAGCTCTTTGGCAAGTAAACCCGCGACGACCTGGTCGGAGTCGACGCCCCTCACCTGCTCGACAAACGCCTTGGTGACGGGCTGATTGTATGCGATTATGGCGAGCACCTCGAGCGCGGCGCTCGAAAGAGGCGAATTGCGCCTTCCCTGAAGGGCGCGTTTGACGTAGTCGCCGTTCTCGTTTTTGGTGCAAAGCTGATATTTATCTTCCATGCGAGAAAGCTTTATGCCGCGTCCCTCGGACTCGTAATCGGCGGCAAGCTCCTTGAGGAGCGAGACCGTCTCCTCGGCGCTTACGCAGAGAATATCGGCCAAAAAGCCGACTCCCGTCGCCTCGCCGACGGCAAAAAGCACGCTTTCCAATATGCTTTTCTGCTCTCTTCTGTCCATTATTCTTCTCCGTTATCGTCTTTTATAAGCCCGCGCTTTTTCTTTTTTACGAGCTTTACGGTGCAGGCGTCGCCGTCGCCGTCGACCTCGACGGTGTTGCCCTTCGAGAGTTCAAGCACCGCCAGAAAAGTGGCGACTATCTCGCTTCGGCTCTTCGCGCCCGCGAAAAGCTCGGAAAACTTCATTCTGGTCTTTTTATAAAGCCTTCTTATTATGTTTATGACCCTCGACGCGACCGACACGGGCTCCTTGCCGACTATGCCCTTAAAGGACGACACGGGCGGCGGCGCCTTTCGACCCTGGGCCATATAGACGCGGAGGTAAGCCTCCGAAAGCTCCTCGGGCTCGTGGCGGAAGGTGAAAAGCACCTTGGCGGGAGGCGGGTCGGGCTCCTTGGTGTAGCTCGAGACCCAGCCGTCCGAGACCTTCTGAAAGTCCTCTAAAACGTCCTTGTAGCGCTTGTATTCGAGAAGCATCCTGACGAGGTTTTCCCTCGGATCCTCGCCCTCCTCCTCTTCGGGGAGCGGGAGCATCATGCGGGATTTGATATAGACAAGCTCGGCCGCCATGGCGGTAAAGTCGGCCGTCACCTCGAGCCGCTCCTCCTTCATTTTGTCGATGTATTCGTAATACTGGTCGAGGATGAGGGCTATCGGGATATCGAAAATATCTATTTTATTTTTCGAGATAAGCGTGAGGAGCAGGTCCAGAGGGCCCGAAAAATCGCCGATTTTATATGATATCTCCAACACGCTCACCTGCCTTTTCCGAAGTTTTGATTATATGCCTATGATAAGCTCGAATATCGCGTTCGACAGCATATAAAACGGGTTGCAAACGAATTCTATAGCCGCCGTGAGGGGCTTATCCAAAAGGCCCGTGACTATGAGGACCATTAAAGCTATCGAGATATATCTCTCGTATTTCAGCACCGCGACGTAGATCCTGTCGGGCAAAAACGCCATTATGACGCGCGAGCCGTCGAGCGGGGGTATGGGGATTAAGTTGAAGACGGCGAGGGCGACGTTCAGATAGACGAAACCGTCGAAGAACTGAAGAAGATAGTTTGTGAAAACGTTGCCCGCGTTATAGTAAAGCAGGGCGAAAAACGGCATTACAAGGGCGCCGAAGAGCGCCAAAAGAAGGTTTGACGCAGGGCCCGCGAGGGCGGTCAGCGCGAAATCGAGCTTCGGGTTTTTATACCAGCGAAGCCTCACGGGGACGGGCTTTGCCCAGCCGAAACCGAAGAGCAAAAGAAGCACGAAGCCGACGGGGTCTATATGCTTCAAGGGGTTGAAGGTGAGGCGTCCTTCCTCTTTGGCGGTGGGGTCGCCGAGCTTATATGAGATAAAGGCGTGCGCGAGCTCGTGGAAGGTAAGCGATACCACGATAATGGGCAAAGTATAGATGACCATATCGAGAAGAAGTTCCAGAAGTCCCTCGAAATCGCCCGACATCAAGGCCGTAAGCATAAGCGCCGCCTCCTTTCGCGGTTTATTATATTATTATATAACATTTTTCCGTAAATTACAATATAAAAAAGAGGCGACGCGACGCGCCGAAGCGAAAAAATGAAAAATCGGCGTTTTTATTGATTTTTTATTCGTATTATAGTATAATTAATTTTAGTTTTTTTGTATTCTCTTCACGGGGAGGGGAGCGCTTGAGCGTCTATAAATACCTCAAAAAATACTGGTTCTGGGCCGTCCTTTCGCCGCTCGCGATGATGCTGGAGGTCATGTGCGACCTGCAGCTGCCGTCCATCATGCAGCGGATAGTCGACGACGGCATAAACAATCTGTCGCTTACCGCCGACCGGAAGGTCGAAACGGTGCTTTCGCTCGGTCTTCTTATGCTGCTGCTCGGACTGCTCAGCGCCTCGGGCGGCACGTCGAGTTCGTTTTTCGCCGCCAAGGCGTCGCAGGGGTTCGGTAAAGACCTCCGTAAAGCCGTATTTTCCCGCGTAATGTATCTTTCCTTCGAGCAGACCGACCGTTTCACGACGGGCTCGCTCGTCACGAGGCTCTCGAACGATATAAACATGACCTGCGAATTCGTCACGATGGTGCTTCGCATGTTTATAAGAACGCCGTTTATGCTCATAGGCGGTCTTTATATGCTTATCTCCCTCGCGCCCGAGTTCGGACTTGCGCTCCTTGTCTCCTTCCCGATAATCCTCGTTTTCTTCATAATCTTCTTAAAGAAGGCGACGCCGCTTTTCACCCTCGTTCAGAAAAAGCTCGATAACGTCAACGTCGTCGTTCAGGAAAACGTCACGGGCGCGAGAGTCGTCAAGGCCTACGTCCGCGAAGACCACGAGACCGAACGCTTCAGAAACGCCAACTACGAGCTCGCCGAAACGACCTACCGCGTCATGCGCCTTCTCTCTATCATAATGCCGATGATAATGATAGTCATGAACCTCACCGTCGTGGCCGTCATAGTTATAGGCGGCTTCGAGATAGACGGCGGAGTCATTAAGGTCGGCGGCATAATGGCCGCGATAACCTATCTCACGATGGTTCTGAACTCCTTCTTCATGGTCGGCATGATGTCGCAAAGCATCACCCGCGCCGCCGCCTCGACAAGACGAATAAAAGAGGTGCTCTCGACCGAGCCCGTCATAAAAGACGGCTCCGTTTCCGAGGCCCCGAAAAGCGGCACCGTCTCCTTTAAAAACGTGGTTTTCGCTTACCCCGGCTCGTCGGGCGACCCCGTTCTCGACGGTATTTCGTTTGACGTAAAGAAAGGCGAGACCGTCGCCATAATGGGCGCGACGGGCTCGGGCAAAACGACGCTTATAAACCTCATCCCCCGCTTTTACGACGCGACGGAGGGCGAGGTCCTGGTCGACGGCGTAAACGTCAAGGATTACAACCTCAAGGCGCTCAGAAGCCGCATCGCCGTCGTCTCGCAGAAGACCGAGCTTTTCTCGGGGACGATCAAATCCAATATACTGCAGGGCAAACCCGACGCGACCGACGACGAAATAAAAACCGCCATTTCGATCTCGCAGGCCGAGGAATTCGTCTCCTCCTTCGAGGACGGTATGGAGAGCGAGGTCGGCGAAAAGGGCATGAAGCTCTCGGGCGGCCAACGTCAGCGCGTGTCTATCGCGAGGGCGATCGTAAGGCGCCCCGATATAATGATAATGGACGACGCCATGTCGGCGCTCGACCTCTCGACCGACGCGCGTCTTCGCGCCGCGCTTAAGAAGGAGCTTGATGACACTACGGTCATAATAGTCGCCCAGCGCGTCGCGTCGGTCATGTCGGCCGACAGAATAATAATTCTCGAGGACGGAAAAATAGCGGGTATCGGGAACCACGAGGAGCTTTTAGCTTCTTGCGCCGCCTACCGGACTATTTACAACTCCCAGATAAAGAAGGGAGACGTTGAAATTGGCTGAAGAAAGAAAAGGCGCTCCCGGGCGCGGCCGCCACATGGACGGCATGATAAACTTCGAGAAGCCCAAAAACAGCGGCGCGACCACCAAAAGACTCGTCAAATACATAGCGAGAAGCAAGTGGCTTATAGCCGCCCTCACCGTCACCGTCGTATTCATCTCCCTCGCGGGACTGGCGTCCCCCTACCTTCAGGGCGTGACGATCGACATCCTCGACGTCGCCGCCGGCAACGTCGACTTCGGAAGGCTGTGGCCCGCCGTCATAATGCTCGCGGCGTCCTATACCCTCGCCGCCCTCTTTACCCTCTTGCAGGGCCTCATCGCCGCGAAGCTCTCCGAGACGACGGTCAAAAAGATGCGTCAGGATCTTTTCGACCACCTCGCCCACCTTCCCATAAAGTTCTTCGACACCCACCGTCACGGCGACATCATGAGCCGTATGACGAACGACGTCGAGACCGTCTCGAACACCATTTCGCAGTCCATTGCGACGGTGTTTTCAAGCGTCCTCACCGTCATAGGCGTCGTGACGGTCATGTTCATACTCAACTGGAAAATGGCGCTTTTGGCCTTCGTCACCGTCCCGCTTTCGATGCTCTCGACCGTCCTCATGGGCAAGGCGATGAGAAAGTATTTCAAGCGTCAGCAGGAGCTTAACGGCGCCCTCAACGGCATAAGCGAAGAGGCCATTACCGAATACCGCACCGTCGCGTCCTATTCGCTCGAGGACAAAGAGATCGCCTCCTTCGGCGAAAGCGCCGAAAAGCTCCGCAAGACCGCCGTCACCGCCCACCTCTTAGGCGGTATGATGGGCCCGATAATGAATACCCTCGGAAACATAAACTATATCATAATCGCGGCGACGGGCGGCTTCTTCTCGGTCACTTCGGGTATGCCGATAAGCGTGATACAGTCCTTCCTTCTCTACTCGAAGCAGTTCACCCGCCCCATTAACGAGCTCGGAAACCAGTGGGCGACCATCCAGACCGCCATAGCGGGCGCCGAGCGTATCTTCGCCGTCATAGACACCCCCGTCGAGAGCGACGAGGGCAAGTCTGAGGCCGAGATAAAGGGAAGCATCGACTTCTCGCACGTCGCCTTCGCCTACAAGGCGGGCGAGCCCGTCCTCAAAGACTTCGACCTGAAGGTCGAAAAGGGCAGCCGCATCGCCATAGTCGGCAAGACGGGCGCGGGCAAAACCACCGTCGTAAACCTCCTTACGAGATTTTACGACATCGAGGGCGGCAGCATAACCATAGACGGCGCCGACCTCTTCGACTTCCCGAAAAACAGGCTCCGTAAGAGCATCGCGATAGTGCTTCAGGACACCGTGCTCTTCTCCGACACAGTGAAAAATAACATAAAATACGGCAGAGAGTCGGCGACCGACGAGGAGATAATCGCCGCCGCCAAGCTCGCTAACGCCCACTCCTTCATAAAGAGACTCCCCGAGGGCTACGACACCGTTCTCTCCGAGGCGGGCGCCAATCTCTCGGCGGGACAGCGCCAGCTTCTTTCCATCGCGAGAGCGATAGTCGCCGACCCGAAGATACTTATTCTCGACGAGGCGACGAGCTCCGTCGACACCACGACCGAGCTCCATATTCAGCAGGCCATGCTTAACCTGATGCAGGGCCGCACGAGCCTCATAATCGCCCACCGTCTTTCGACAATAAGGGACGTCGACAAGATAATAGTCCTCGAAAACGGCGCGATAGCCGAGAGCGGCAGCCACGACGAGCTCATAAAGCTCGAAACGGGACGCTACAGAAAGCTCTATATGGATCAGTTCGCGGGCATAAGCACTTAAAAGAAAATAAAATAACGGCATACCCTTTCGGGTATGCCGTTATTTTTAACCGTTTAAGAATTTTTCTTCGCAATAATGAAAGCGACCGCGACTACGCCCGCGACCGCCACGGCGCCTACGATGCCGATTACTATT
>JAEEGL014333438.1_pt1 | contig 10991 bp, 15 predicted proteins | sample 9134231 | NCBI WGS metagenome assembly JAEEGL01 (sample SAMN16246548, study PRJNA631951) | gut metagenome | biome: gut microbiome; feature: rumen; material: fiber-attached | host: Bos | place: Iran: Karaj | collected 2018-10 | reverse complement strand
GTAAATAAGAGAACGTCGTAATGACTGCCGTTCTTTTTCTTCACATGTCATGGCTAACCATTGAGGGGTAAACACCGTCCGTGAACTGGATAATATGATATTCAAAATATTCATAAGCAAGCTGTATATACAAAAATTTTGTATTTTCAGCTTGCAAAAGTACAATAAAAATTTGAAACAAGTAACAATTTTTAAGAAAAATTGAATTTTAAACATTGTATTATTATTCGTCTCAACGTGCGATGGACCTTTCACAAAATGATGTTGTATGTATAAGAGGAAAAATTTTGTGTAGAAGTCATAATTATAAAAAATATTGAAATTGTTTTAAAATTATTAAAAAAATATTGAGATAGTTCTATTTGTATTGTTTTTTTTATTATTTTTGCATCGTCAAACATCCGAAGCCTTGATGGGTTTGGGGTGGGCGACAAAATACTAAAAGGCGTTGAGATAACGTCTTATCTGCGGCACACGAATCTGGTAAATTCAAAATCTTCCGCACGGTAAGGCAATGGTCAATGTCCATAGGTTGATATATGTCTATAGTGATGCTATTTTAGCATTTCTATACATAGGAATCCAAATTCCTATGATATATACAACAGCGTGGGCTTCGGCATTGCTTATCCTCGGGAGATGGCAATACCAGAGCCAAGTGTGCGGGATAAGTGATGGATTCAGATTCCCGCGCTTTTTATTTTCAAGTTTTTATGTTTGTGCCGGATGGGGAATCTCCGGTGAAAAAGAAAAGGATAGGCAGTAAAAACTGAACTATTTGCATTCTTCAATAATGAATAATATAAAATTAGTAGCGAAATTGCGGGAACAACTTGAAAAAAGACAATTAGAGGTTGAAAAACGCCCCGGAGTTTATCGCTGGTGGTTTCCCAAAACCGAAGCGAAAAAGTTGTTGTCGAAATTCAAGAGTCCCCTGCAACATGAAGGCAGAATTCTCCAAGAAAAAAGTATTGAAGGAGCAACTTATATTGCATTATATTTTGGTATCAGCAGCGATATGAGCAGACGTATTCGCTGGCATATCCGCGGTCCGTTTAAAAGTTCCACGCTAAGGAGAACTTTGCGTTCTATCATTGCTCCGGAAAAAAACGACAAAGATGCAGAAGTACTTGTAAACAAGCTGATAGACAGTTGCTATTGGGAATGGGATTATACAGACACTCCCGAACAAGCGGAAGATAAGGAAACAGCGGAACTCGCTCAAAAGAAATTTTCTTATCCGCTTAATATCAGCAAGAACAATACGATGCCATTTGAGTGGATTGCAGAACTGAAAAAGAAAAGAACAGATAATAAACATTAAAAATAAAACATTATGGCAACAGGTAAAATTACAAAAGAAGACAAAAAAAGAGGCAAATTGATTGCCGGTCACATGGTTTGGCAAAACGAAGACAACACGATTGAGGTAAGCAAAGAAATGGTGGAAAAACATGGTTCGGTAAAAGCCGCTTTGAGAGAGTTGGCCAACCAAGCAGGATTTCAATTCGATCCGGAATGGACCGTTCAACAATTGGGTAAAAAATTATTGGATTTTGCTGAAAACAAATAATATTGATACAAGAAGAAAAGAAACATTTTTATTATATTAACAATTAAAAAATAAAACATTATGGGAATTTTAAATAATTTAAAAGACGCTTTTAACAAGGCAGAGTTTACAGTAGCACCGAACAAAAAATTGAAAACGATTTCTGCAGACTTTAAAAAGAATTTTGACTTAACCTTGGCATTTTACAAAGGTTCCGTTTTGGCAGATCCTGAAATGACTCTTGCCGCTTTGAACAAAAAGACCAGCAAAGAGGTGTATGCCACTGCAGAAGGTTTGAAGATTAAAGGCTCTATGAAAGTGGGCGATGTAGAAAAACTATTTGACCAAAACTTCGGTGTAACCGTGCAAGTTAAGGACAAGGCCGACAAAAAATGCGTGCCTAACAACATCACTATCGGACAGGCTGCAAGAGGAGAATACTAACTTTAAACAATCATTTAAATATAAAAAAAACAATATGGGATTACTTAACAATATCAACATGATTAAAGACCTTGCTGACAAGGCAACATCCGTGTCATCGTTATTGACAGGTAACTCTTCTGAAAAAGACAAGGACAATATGCCCGCTTTGCCAGATAAGATAGTTGAAAATGGCGTGACAACAATCAATACTTTGGATGGAATGAGTTCCTATCTCCAAGAAATGCAAGGGACTCAATGTTCCCCATCCGCCATGCAGGCATTGCAATCACAAATACAAGTGCTTAACTTTGTAAAATCCCCCGCTTTGACGGGGATGGCCGTTGACACTATGGTGATGTGCCTGTATAAAGCCATACAGTCTGCCGTAAACGATTCAGAAAGAGACGCTGTTCGTGAAAGTTTTGCACTGATGATTCAAAGTTTTATGTTTTTTAACGAAGCACAACTGCAGTATGAAATTAACTCCAATAAAGAGGAAGGCATTCAATTGCTCTCACAAGCAGGTGACATTCTTTCAAAAAGTGTTGTCTCCGTTGCATCATTAGTAGCCACTGGAGGTGCAACAGCAGCGTCAGTAGGGAATGTTGTCGTTAAGAATGTTTTTGCCAAACAAAACGGGCAACAAAATTTTTTCGGGAAACTCATTTCTTTTATCGGTGACAAAAAACGAGTAGAAGAGAAAAAGAAACAACATTTCGACACTTTAAAAAATACTTTTACAATATTTGATCGCTACGCAGAAATGATAGGCCCTTCTATTGTTCTCCACGGAATGCTTGAAAGATATGGAGAAAAACTTGTTGAACTTTTTGAAGAGGATAAATACAAATATTTATTGGTCAGTATTGGAAAAACACTTGACATCGATAATGTCGTAAATAACTTTTTCGATGATCCTCTTAACTCACTTCAAAAAAAGAAGAAAACATTGACGGGATATGACTACATTATATTCTTGCGTAACAAATCATTGGAAAGGGTTAACGAAGCCGAATGCGAGTTTAAAAAGACCAAATTAGAACTTGAAAGTACACAAAAAGAGTATGAAAATACTTCGTCAATCCGTTTTCAACTCCGCAATGACCTGAAGGAAAAGATTAATCGATTGGAATCAGATGTGGAACATGATGAAGAAGATTTGCAAACTGCAAAAAAAGAACTAGCTCAAGCTGACTTGGCTGTGGAAAAAGCCACTGCACTCAAGCCCGAAATTGATGCTTATGCGGCAAAAGTAACCAGTATTGTGGAAAAATTTGCCTTTAACTTTTCAAATTCAATTGGTCATTCTCCTGCCACATCTGTTAGCACATCGGCACCTCTTATGTTCCCTCCACCTGCTCCAAACCAATGCATGTACAACATTTCCGTTAATGGTCAAACCTTGGGACCTTATTCAGTAATGCAGTTACAAGACATGATTGCTCAAGGTACGGTTAATCGGAACACGTATGTATGGACTCAAGGAATGGACAATTGGGAACAAGCAGGCAATCGGCAAGAACTTTCCCATTTATTCGGTGCAGTTCCCCCTCCTCCGTCTATCTTGTAGACCCACCAAAAATTGTAGTTATTATTTATCCCGTCCAAACAATACCTAAATTCAACAAATAAATGCAACTTTAAATATGAAAAAAAGCATACAAGAAAAGACTTTGTCGCTTTTGATTAAAAAGTTTGACAAAGATTTTACGGATAGACACCAAGAAAGCGAACAATACGTCGCATTGCAAAATCGAAATATTGGTAAACTTTCGGGTTGGAATAATGCAGAAGTATCCAATGAAGCGTGGGAAGTATTGGTGAAGGTTACAAACAAACAGCACAAAAAGACCATATATAGACGAGCTGTCGGTAATACTCTCAATGATTTTACTACCCAAGACATTATGATTGGTTATCGAAGTATGAAACAATTGCAAGTAGTAGAAGGTTCTAAAGTTATTGTACAACCGACAAATTGGTTTTGTTATTTATGGAATCATGCGCAATCGCCTATCCGTTATCCGTTTCGTATTGCCGTTATAATGGGATTGGTTTCCATTTTAGTAGGTATTGTTTCTTTGGCATTATCTGTTTGCCAGTTATGTAATTGTTGCTTATAATAAAAATAGAATTGTATATGATAGATTTTAGCCAAGAAATAGAAAAGTGTTTGAAAAAATTGCATAATACCAATAATAAGGAACAAAATTTTCAAGGTAGATTATATGCACATTTTCTTCCATTTGAAAAAGAGGGTTACGTTGTAGAAATGGAAACGAGTGTCAATGATGAACACTTGAAGCCCATTCTAAAGAAACGAATGAGTGCGACAGATCTAAACGATTTCAAGAAAGAAGATTTTAGAAAAATTGAGATAGACCTTTTGATTTACAAGCAGGATTATTCAGAGTTGTATGCTGCAGAATTGAAATGGATATACAATAGAACAGGTCATTGGAATGTAGTTGACCATTTGGAAGAATTTAAGGCTGACGCTATTTTTTGTCATCAGTTGGTTGAAAAGGCACATTTTAATGAAACATGCAGTGTTGTTGTTTATGACTTTGATAGTGCGAAACGAATAGAACACTATAGACCGAGAAATACGGAAACGCAACAAGAAAAATTGGAGTTCTTAGGAGGACGTTATCCTGCTACATATCATGGCAAAATTATAGCTGATGAACATGGAGGAAAAACATTTTTTAAATGGATTGACCTGAAAGATTATACAAAAGGACAAGATTATAAATATTATTTGATTAAGTTCAATCAATAAAAGGGCAAGCCTGCAGTCCTGAAGATGCGGGCAAAACATTATTATAAATTTTTAAAATTATGGCAGAATTAAAAATTAATGGTCGTACAACAGTACGCAAGTTAAAAGAAGATTTCAAAAAAGCATTCGGTAGCACATTGCGTGTATATCAAAATGTTAGTTGCAAAGGACGTTTTGCTGATGATGCAGCAACATTGGCAAGTATTCGTGCCGAAGGAGCAAAAGGCGGCGAATTGGTTGTTGGTGGTGCGAAACGCGTTGGAAATTTTGAAGAAGAATTTGTTACAATGTGGGGTATCGGAGTCCAAGTAGCCAATGCAGATGATACAAAATTGGCAGACAATGAGGCAACTCTTGTTCAAGCAGGAAAATAATTTTTTGATGAGGCAGAGAAGCCTGATCGCTTCTCTGCTTGCTAAGTGATAGAAATATTTCGTTCTCTGAAAATAAAAATAAGGACAAGCCTGCAGTCCTGAAGTTGTAGGCAAAAAAATATTTAAATATATTAAAAGTATGGAAATTAAAGTAGATGGACGTCTCTTGGTGTCAACACTTTGTAAAAACTTCAAAGAGGAGTTTGGAGGCACATTGCGTGTATATCAAGGACAAAAACGTCTTACCGGTAGTGAAAAAGTAAGCGAAATTGCTACGAAAACAGGTAGCTATGAATGTCGCGGCAGCAAAACTGTCGGTGGATTTGAAAAAGACATGATGTCTAATTTCGGCTTGAAGGTTCAAGTGGCTTCTTCCGATGATTTTGTATTGGCTCTTGACAATATGACTCTTGCAAAATTAACTGAAATCCCAAAGAACGCCAAAAAAGCTGATATGGATGCACTTAAAGCAAAATATGTTAAATAAACATCCTTATAGTAACTAAACGGTGGGCGGGTCACCGTCCACCGTTTTTATTAAATAAACCATTATTATGAGCGTAGAATATTATCGTAAACGCCTTATTGACCTTAGGGCACAAGTTACAAAAGAAAGAGAGTCAAAAAAGAAAGACAACGAGTATTATGCCAAATTGGTGAAAAATGCGAGTACGCCGAGCAGTAAAGCCAGTTATCGTAAGCAGAAAATTGACCGTGCTGCCAGCCATGATCGTCGCATTGAAAGCCTAAAACGAGAAATTGAGCATACAAACGATGCTTTGAAACGTGAAAGGGCCAAGAAATAAAGTATTAATAGTAAAATAGAAATGTTATGTCTATATCAAAAACACGTTCTAAATTATATAAGATTGCTCGTATATTGGGTGATGTAGATGCCGTGAAAAAAGGCAAGGTGGGAAAACGAGTTAAAAATCGTGTAGTAGGTAAACTCACCGGCAAATTACTAAAGAAGTTTTGGTAATGTATAGTGAGTTAATGTGGTTGAATGACAGGGTTCTTCCATATTAGCATAAATACATGATACGATAAAACAGAATAGTATGAGAAAAATTTTATTACCCCTGATAGGGGTCGTGATGTTGTGTGCTTGTGGCAGAGCGGATTCGTCAAGGTCTTCCTTGTTGGAAGAAGAGGAATATGAGAACCCTCACATGCCTAAAGCAGAAGCTCAAAAATACGGAAAAGCATTGAATCGTTTAGAGGATATCGATGTATTGTTGAAAAGTTATATGGCGAACAAAACAGAGGAGCGTTTTTCATCGCTTGCCCAAATGTATGCCGAACTAACGTATAACTATGACGATAGTAGGATGGATGCCGAAGGAAAAAGACAAAGCATGTTGCTTCAAGCTCGTACAGACTCTGCACGATTGGCGGTTGGAGAAACCCTGAAGGAAGAATTGGCTACTATGAGGTTTCCTCTTGTCAATGAAGAAGACCTTTTGATAGAGTCGGCAAAAACGTGGCCGGTTTATTTGCAGAAAGGAACCAAGTTGCACTATGCTATGAAAACCGGCGGCACTGTAAACATGCGTTTAATCAATGCCGATGCACACAATGTGTTGAAAAATTATGTCGGGAAAAAACAATTAAAAGATTCTGTAGCTATACAAAACAGTGCCATATATCTTGTAGAACTTACGCCGAAAGGTACCGCCTATATTGATTTAAACGTCAGTCAGCAGTATGCCGATATGAGTCAGATTAATGAAGAAAAGAAACGTATCAGGGTGGACACTGTGGAGTGCGGTGCCAATGAGTTTATGGCTGTCAAAGTACAAGGTATCCGGATGAATAGTGTTTTTCAAGAGCCCAAAAAAGTAACCCTTCGTTCGGTGGGGAAAAGTTTTTTCAGCGGGTCTTCGCGTGCGGTAGTGCCTGTTCCTGTTCCGAAAGGTTGTACTGATTTGTTGTATAGTTTGCGTATATCTACCAACGAAGGGGATAGAAGTGATGACGGAAAATTCGATAGTAGAATGACAGAATCGTACAAGCATGTCCGTTTTCTCGGACTTCCGCTATATGAGACCAATAACAGTCATAGCAATCTTTTTAGGGAACTTTTGTATAGCAACAAGCCTGTGCGAGAAGAGGAGGCTTATTGTAATGTTTATGTATTTACCAGCCAGACTGAGGCAAAAAAATTTCAAGATGGAAAAGACCCTTCCGAAATTAAATACAATATAGACCTTTCACTAATGGGTACGCAATCGTGCAACGGACGCATTCCGACAAAGGGATTGTCAACTATTTACCTTGGTTTTTCCAATGAGCGATTCCGCTATTCCAACTATTTATGGCTGGAAGTTATTGCATCCTCTCCCAATAACGAATACTATAGGTTAAAATATACGATAAATTAAACGAAGTCATATTCTTCCAACGATAGTCGGATACATTTGAATTTTTATAAAAAGTAGTTATGACGATAAAAGAGTTTAAAGAAAAGTTGAATAATGTCTTTGATGACAATCTGCACACCAAACAATGGCACAACTATGTTGACTATGCCATCATAAGTTTGATTATCATCAGTACGCTGGAAGTTTTCGTTTCCACTTTCCCTGGTGCAGAGCAACGTTTCGGCGGATTGTTGAAGTTTATTGATATTTTCACTACTATTGTTTTCACTATTGAGGTAACGCTACGTATTTGGAATGCTGATATGTTGGACGACAAGTACAAAGGTTTTTGGGGAAGAGTAAGATATTGTTTCTCTTTTTACGGACTGATAGACATACTTTCAACCTATCCATTCTATGTTAGTTTTGTTTTTCCGTTACCTTATACCGCACTCAAGGTACTTCGTGTGGCACGATTGTTTCGTGTATTCCGCTATATGCATTCATTTCGCCTGCTCTCAGCAGCTATCAGGTCTAAAAGGAGCGAATTGTGGGTTTCTCTGCAGTTTCTCGGTATAGTTACTTTTATCTTGTCGTTCATTCTCTACTTTGTGGAACATGCCGTACAGCCTGAAGTTTATACCAATGGTTGGGATTCAGTGGTGTGGGCTTTTTTGCAGTATGTAGGCGACCCTGGCGGTTTTGCCGACTATCCACCTATAACGGTGGCAGGACAAGTGATTGCCGTGTTAGTAGGTGTGCTTGGTATTGCTATTTTTGCTGTCCCTGCCGGTTTGATTGGTTCCGGATTTACCGAGGTGATGGAGGATGAAGCCAAGACAGAAAAGCTGAAGGAGAATGCCCGTCGTATTAATGAGTTTTTCTTGGTAAAGAGTGTAAAAAGGTCTGGCATATTTTGGCCGGCCAAGAATTTGAGTTTAGGCGATTTGAAGTTGGATTTGGGTATGGGTGAAGACGATATTTTAAAAGCGGTAACATTTTCGCCAACCATTAGGTTGAAGAACCTTGCGGCTGCCGTCCTTGAAGGTCCTAAAAACGATATGCCTGTGGTAACCCAGTTCCATGTCAACAACAATTATGGTTGCCATATAGAACGCGGTTCTAGCGTTACCATTGTAAATGCGCTCGGATATGGAGACAATGGATTGAGCTATTTTGATTGGCATATTGCACAACTCGGTGGTTTCAACTATGTTGCAAACGAAAACTTCTCACGAACAATAGGAGATGAAGACAATCGCTATAATTTCTATACGGTAGAAAAAGGTGTTAATGAAAATGTTGATTTTCGGCAGTTTATTAGTGATATTGTCAGCAACCGCGATGAAAACGATTGGATTGTCGTTGTGGCAGGGGAGCAGGTCGTGAAAAATATTACCGACTTCCATTTTGAATTTGGTGGTGAGAAAGGCCAAACTTCTTTTGATTTTCCTGAATGTATTACTCACGATAAACAAAAGTTGAAGCAGTTGTTCAATGATTTCAGTCAAACAATGGAAGCCTTGCAGTTAAAGACGGATGCACATCAGGTGCAGCCGGTTATTAACAAGGCTAATGTTACTCGTTATATTCAAGCCCGCACCAAAGCCAATGTGCTCTTGATAACGGTTTCGTACAAATTGATGGTGTTTGATAAGACTGTGTATGATGCAATTATAAACTTTGCCGATGTACTGAACCGCCATCTGGAAACGCGGAAACCAGTTGGCTTGCACAAGGAGGAATATCAGGAAAGGCCAGTAGAAAACGACTATTGGAAAAAACTATATGGTCTTGTAGAAGAATGAATATCCTAAAGCAACTATATCAAATCAATAGTTATTCGGGCAGCGAAGATGAAATCAGGCGGTTTGTGTTGCAGCAAGTTGCCGATTTGCCACTCCAATTCATTCAAGATTCTTTTGGAAATGTTTTTATCACAAAAGGTGTTTCAGAAAGTTATCCTTGTGTGTCGGCTCATTTTGACGAAGTACATCAACCATGTATGCGGAATATCCAAGAGTTAGACGGAATAATTTTCGCTATTAACGAAAAAGGCGAAAGAGTGGGGATCGGTGCTGATGATAAAAATGGCATTTGGTTGGCACTAGAACTTCTTAAGTCGTTGGATGTATTGAAAGTTGCCTTGTTTGTTCAGGAGGAGAAATCTACCTATGAAGGTTATCGTCACGGTTCAGATGATTGCGATCTTACATTTTTCAACAATGTGAAGTTTGTACTCCAATGCGACCGCAAAGGTGCTGGCGATTTGGTAACCTATTGCACTAAAAAGGAAATTCGTCTTTGCGATGACGATTTTGTTCCCAAGTGGATTTTGCAGAAATATGGTTATGCACCAGTTGAAGGTGGTGTAACCGATGTAGTTCATTTAAAGGGTCGTGGCTTACATATACCATGTTGCAACATCAGTTGTGGCTTTTACAACGCTCATCAACCGGAAGAATATACGAATGTTGCTGAATTGCTTAATTGTTTTGAATTTGTAAAAATGATAGTTTTATCAATATGAAGATACTTGTTGCGGCTTTTGAACCATTTGACGGCAATGTGCTCAATTCTTCGTGGGAGGTGGCATCGTTGTTGCCGGAATATATAGGTAGGTCAATGATAGTCAAGCAACAGTTTCCTGTTGATTTCTTGCAAGTAGGGAATGCTTTACGTTCGTCTATAAACTTTCATTTGCCGGATGTCGTCGTAGCCTTGGGACAAAGTCGCAAATTTGAGGGTTTGAGTATTGAAAGGGTTGCACTTAATTTGATGGATTCCGCTAAAGCTGACAATAAAGGATATGTACCTGTCAATAAGATTATTCATGCAGATGGAGACACAGCTTATATGACATCGTTTCCGGTTAGACTTCTTGCTGATGAATGCAAGCAACATGGTGTTGCCGCACAAATTTCCAATTCGGCGGGTACATTTGTGTGCAATCGTATTTATTATGAATTACTTTATATGATTGCAAAAGAGCATTTTTCGATGCAAGCTCTTTTTGTTCATTTGCCCTATATATTAGAGCAAGAAAAAATGCCTTCAATGGATAAAAATTTACTTACGGAGGGAATTGTTGAAATTATAAAAAAGATAGAGAATCTGTAAATTAAAACAATTTGAAACAATTCATAACGCATAAAAAATATAGTGAAAATAAGGAGCAATTTGCATATAAGAAATAAAAAAAGAGGCAATCGCCTCTTTTTTTTATTTCAACCATTTATCCAACCATCCTAAGAATTCTCTTTGCCAGAGAATGGCATTTTGCGGTTTTAATACAAAATGGGTTTCGTCAGGGAAATACAATAGTTTGCTGGGAATACCTTTTATTTGTGCTATATTATAGGCTTGCAAACCTTCGGTGTAAGGGATGCGGAAATCATTGCCGCCATGTATCACCATAATAGGGGTGTCCCATTTGTCCACAAAGTTGTTAGGAGAAAAAGCGTAGCTGTGGGGTTCCGGTTTCTCCCAGAAAG
>JAEEGL014131938.1_pt1 | contig 10991 bp, 9 predicted proteins | sample 9134231 | NCBI WGS metagenome assembly JAEEGL01 (sample SAMN16246548, study PRJNA631951) | gut metagenome | biome: gut microbiome; feature: rumen; material: fiber-attached | host: Bos | place: Iran: Karaj | collected 2018-10 | reverse complement strand
ATAGTGATTGTTATAGATACAATGACTGACAGTATATGTGAAACGTATTCGTATAAAGGAGGGACTGTATCTTGTGTTGTTGCTTCTTGCCAGAAGGTATTTGGATTCAGGAAGGATGGTAAGACCATAGTTTACGAGTCTGTAGGGGTAATAAGTGAAATAGACGGTCCTCATATTGAATATGGAATGATCTGTCAAGGGCATGAAACAAATATAGCATATTATATTGATGAAAATGAGAGATTATGCAAGTTGGATCTAAACACGTTTTCAACTAAAGATCTTTGCGTTTTATCTTCAGCGGGTAGTGGAATTGCTAGGCTGATAGCAACGAAAGACATATTGTGGTTTATGCCATCTACGTCAACTGATATAAAGTTTTGGGACGGGTATAAGATCGCTATATTTGACCAGTATCCATCGGACTATGGATATATAGGTGAACACGCGTACAAATTTTGGGGATACGGGGAAGATGACAAAAACATCTACGTTGCACAACAGGCTTCGAATTATTTGATTATTATTGATAAGATTGATGGGCATTTGTTTTTTGAAAAAATTCGGATAAGCTCTAAAGACTATTATGAATTGCACAAGAAGCGAAATGCCATCATGGAAGAAACAGATGGTTTCAGTGTAAATGAGTTTATAAGCGTTATATGAATATTATAAAAGGACAGGGGAATTGGCATGATTTATATTAGGACAAGCGGAAAAAATGGACGACGAGCATTAAATGTTGCCAAGACAAAATGGCCTGATGGCCTTTTTGCTTTTACCGAAAAGGATCCGGAGAAATGGGAAACTGACATTGATGGAATAAAGGTTATTTCTCATTACAGAATGTATCGAGAGTGGAACGCGACAGATTTTTTGGTTGTCCCCGAAAACTTTTTTTGTTCTGACCTAAGTGACGAACTGACCAGTGCGGGTATTCCGTGTGATAGTGTGTATGTCTGTTTTGATGATGAGCTGATAAAAGCGGATGAATTTATTTATTTGGATTATCTGGAGTACCATGTAAACGATCATTGCAATCTGAATTGTAAGAGTTGCTCGCATTTTTGTCCGCTAGTAACAGAACCTGTTTTTGTAGATTTTGATCAAACGGAGAGAGATCTGTATAGGTTAAAAGAACTGGTTTGCCAGATTAAAAAGATTCGAATTATGGGTGGGGAACCGTTGCTGAATTCGGAATTGCCACGATACATAAATGTAACGCGCAGAGTATTTCCATATTCCGATATACGACTGGTCACTAACGGACTCCTGATAAAGACATTAGGAAATGATGTTTGGAACGCTATAAAAAACAATAATGTAAGGATAGATATTTCTATATATCCACCAATGCTGAAAACAATGGATATGTGTATTTCGGAGATCAATAAACATGAGTGCAGGGTGGGAGGCTTACATCAAGTTTCAAGATTTGAAAAGATTATGCATTCTCCTGAGCCATACAAAATGGACAATACAAACAGCTGTATATGCAACAATATCCGTGATGGATATATTGCATCGTGTCCAATGGTGTTTTGCGGGAAATACTACAATGATTATTTTGGAGAACAGGTACCTTTTGAAAGCGGTAAAATCAACCTGTACGAAATAGAGAATGGAAAGGAGTTGCTTGAAAGGCTGAATACACCATTTGATTTGTGTAACTATTGCAGAAATTACATGCTGGGTATTAATGCGTCAACAAAAGGAAATCTTTGGGAAAGAATATCGGGTATAAAGGATTGTAGACTAGAGGATTGGAATGAGTGATGGATAAGATATACATCTTTGGAGCCGGTAAAATAGCGGTCAGTTTTTTGTATGAATATTCGGATGAAATAAAGGTTGAAGGTTTTTTCGACAACGATCCTGATTCGTGTTTCCCTATAAAAGGAGTAAACAGGTGCTCGCTGTTGGAACGCGATCCTAATAAGAAAATCGTTATTTGCACAAATGTTCCCAATTATTTGGAAATAAAAAATCAATTGGAATCATTAGGATGCGTTGAGTGGCAGGATTACATATATTTTAGATTTTATAAGAAGAAATTGGTGGCGCTTATAGGGAATTGTCATGTTCTGACAATTAAAAAGATGTTGAGGCTGAATTCTGATTTTAACAAACATTATGGAATATATGAAATGCCACCAATTTGCGATATAACAGAAGAAAAAAAGGCGGATTATGAACGATCTATAGTAAATGCGGATGTGGTTATACATCAAGATATCAGAAGAGATAATTCTCTTGGGGTTGAGTTTTCGGAGGACTACGTACGTGGTAGGATTAAAGATGAATGTATATATATAAAAATGATTAATACATATGGACTTGGAAGAATATACTATCCATTTTTTGAAGACTTAAATCCTCGAAACAGAGGGTGGAAATCTAATCCATATGGTATTTTCCCCATAAAGGATTTAAGAATAGAAAAGTATATCAAAGAGAAAACCGCTCTTGACGAGATTATCAAAAAAATTGATCAATTTGGGAAAAATGATGAGATTAAGAAAAATAAGGAGATTTTATTTGAAAAGTACTCAAAAAGAGAAAAATCATGTGATATAAAAGCAATGGACTACATTAAGCAGAATTATAAAGAAAAGTTGTTGTTTTATGATAGAGCTCATCCAACAAACGACGTGATAGCGTATATGGTTGGGCAGATACTCGAAATACTAGGGCTACAGTGCTCCGCTGAAGATTATAGCGGTGTGACACCATCCTCTAGATTTGCGTTGCCATTGTATGATGATGTAAAAGAGGCATTGGAACTGAAGATAGAGCATGATTATCTGTGGGATTACGGTCGCGAGAGACTGGTTGATGAGAAGTTGGATTTGCGAGAATATGTTAGGGAATATATATATTACTGTGGTGAAAGATGATGAAAAAATGCGTTCTATGGGGAACAGGTGATTTTTTTGTAAAGTATATAAATGTTATTCGATATCATGAAGCGTGTGAACGTCTGAAGATAATTGCTATTACTTCAAATAGCGTACCATTTGATAATTATTTAGGTTACCGGTTTGTTATGCCTAAAGATGTGCCGTCACAACAATATGATTATATCATACTTTGTGCAGATGATGTGGCTTCTCGGAGCATAAGAAGTGAGGCTGTTTCTATTGGGATTCCAGTTGAAAAGATATTGAGACTAAATGCTTTTTTGCTTCCGGAGTTTAATTTTGATAAATACATTTCTGTTATAGAATCAAGGCCGACAATATTGGCGGATAATTGTTGGGGAGGTATCACATATAACAGGCTTGGAATGGAATTTGCATCCCCGTTTATTAATTTGTGGGTGAAAAATGATCAGTACATTAAAATTTTAGAAAATCCCAAAAAGTACATCGAAAGTTCGATAAGTTTTAAGAACATGAAATATGCGCCGTTGGTAAACAAGTACTATCCTTTATGTATGTGTGAAGATGTAGAATTGCGTTTTAATCATTATAAGTATTTTGAGGAAGCTAAGGATGCTTGGGACAGGAGACGGAAACGAGTGAACTGGGATAACCTGTATTATGTTATGATCACAGAAGATCATGGAATAGCAGAGAGATTTTGTAATTTGCCACATAAAAACAAAATATGTTTCGTTCCATTTAAAACAAGTGAGGAGTGTTTGTTCTATGTGGATTTTTATAAAAGATATAATGGCCCTTTTTGGCAAGCTGTAGTTGATATGGCTAAAGGACGAGTTTTTTCTTATTCGGTGATCGATTTGTTCTGTGGTGAACGCAGATTCATTTCTGAATGATGATTAAGAGGGAAAAGTATGATAATCAAAACGTTGACAATGGTTGGTAATGAGTGCGAAATAATAGAATCGTTTGTTAGATACAATATGAATATTGTAGACGAAATGATTTTTATTTTTGATTTTGGAAGCGTTGATAAGTCAATGGTAATTCTTCGTAATTTAATGGAAGAAGGATTTAAAATCCGTATTTATGATGAGCCATTGGTAATTTACGAGCAGAAAGCCTTAGAGAATAAGTATTTGAAGCTGTTAGTGGAAGAGGGAGATGTGGATATAATAATACCACTTGATGCAGATGAGTTTATTGGTTGTAGAACAGGGAATCCGAGGATTGAACTTGAATCATTAAAACTCGATACGGCGTACAGAGTTAAATGGCTTAACTACGTAATAACTGAGAATGATGATCGTTCTGAATCTTTTATTCCTAAAAGACTTGTTTATTGTGATCCGGATGCTAATACATATGACAAAGTGATAGTACCTGCAAAATTGGTTTGTGATAATAGAGTATCTATCACAACTGGGCATCATGGCATTACTGGAGAAGTCAAAAATGAAATGAATAATAGCCTTTTTATTGCACATTATCCATTGATCAGTTGGGAGCAGTATCAGAGTAAGATATATTGCAATAGTATAAGCTATATTAATTGGATGAATCGCGCCGATAACGAAGGCATTCATCTGAATAAAATGTTGGCAAGTCTTGAACGCGGAGAAAAGATTGGCTTCGATATATATAATTCATCTGAAACTGGAAACCTTCAAAAGTTGCCATTGAATCTTGATTTTATTGAGAATGCAGATGAGAAACTGACGATACGATATATAGAGTATGCGAAAGTCAATCTGAGGTATAATCTGATCAAAATAGCTAAAAATAATGCATTAAGGCTCTATAGTCATGAAATAAAAGAAAGGTTTGTCAACCCTAATGGGGTTAACGTGATGATTTATGGAACGGGGGAAAATGCAAAAAAAATTTTGAACGGAATACCTGAGAATGCAATCAATGTGATTTGCTATATTGATTCTAATCGTGAAAAACAATTTACCAGATTCAATAAGAGGATAATCATTCCGCCTGATTTCATTAGGCTGTTCAATTATGATAGAATAATTATTTCGAGTCGGAAATACTATAACGAGATGATGGAAACACTAATTGCCAATGGTGTTTCGAAAAGCTACATTTCGGGAGACGAATATCTTCTGGATTTGTTGATAGAATCATTACCGGCAAGGGGAAAAGAACCGAAATAATGGAGTGGGGGTTGAACTGTGAAAAAATACAAAACTGTAATCTGGGGAGCGGGTACCAAAGCATACTATTTCCTTAATAAACCTTCCTTTTACAAAGATTATGACATTATTGCGATAATTGATAATGATAAAAAAAAGTGGAATACTTATTGGAATGGAAAGATTGTTCTTCCACCTAATGCTGTTAATTCTCTGGGAATTGAGAAGATAATTATTTGTGCTTCTTGTTTTGAACAGATAAAAGATCAAATAATAGGAATTGACAATAGATTTGAGGGTGATATTTTATGCTCGGATAATATGATTGAGCAGATATTTGATGCTTTCAGAAAAAAACTAAATGAAACAGAACATTGTGGGGATATCAGAGACTATGTGGAATATTATAAAGGGCATACAATAAATGTATTTGGCCCAAGAACTGCAGAAGAAGATTACAGTAAGGTATATAAAGATGAAGATATGCCATATGTTTTCTATTGTGGGAAAAGAATGTATTATCCGCCGGATTATCGTTTTACGATCATAGATGGGGGCGAATATGTGAAGAATATCTGCCATGAACAACATCTGTGTTCGCCTCACTTGTATATCAGAAAGGATGAAGAGATCCAAAATGGTTCGGTTATTGTAGATGCAGGGGTTTGTGAAGGAAACTTTGCATTAAAGCATATTGATAAAGCAAGAAAGTGCTATTTGATAGAAGCAGACGAAAGATGGTTGCCTGTACTGAAAAAAACATTTAAACCATACAAGGATAAAGTTATTTTTTGTAACAAGTATCTGGGAAGGAATGATACATCTGACACAATATGTCTTGACAGCTTAGTGAAAGAAAGAGTTGATTTTATAAAAATGGACATTGAAGGTGCAGAGATTGACGCTCTATTGGGAGGGAAAAAGGTATTAACAGAAAGCGATCCGAAATGTGCAATTTGTTCATATCATAGAAGCAAAGATGAGGAATATATTTCGTGGATATTGAATCAATATGGATATAAGACGGAACACTCGGAAGGATGGATGGCTTTCATTTATGGAGAGGATTTTGCAGACACATTAGAATTGCGCAGAGGTATCATTTATGGATATAAATGAAGGTCGTAATGTATGTATATTTTGTTTTTATAATATAAATGGGGTTGTTGATCGCGGAACAATGTATTTGTTATCGGAATTGAGGGTGATAAGTTCATTTCTGGTAATGGTGGTAAATGGTAAGTATATTCCCAATGATGAATGCAAAAGAATTATAGATCGGATCATAGTCAAAGAGAACAAGGGTTATGATGCGGGAGCATACAAGCATGTTCTTGAAATAGAAGAGATACAAGACATAATAAAAGGATCAGACAGGCTGATATTGTGTAACAATACCTTTTGGGGCCCTTTTGTAAACTTTGAGGAGATATGTAAAAAAACAGAAGCTGATGGATGTGATTTCTATGGGATTACAAAAATAAAAATAAACGTGGTTGAACATATCCAGTCGTTTTTTTTGATTTTTAAGCGTAACATAATAGAGGATAAGCGCTTTTGGGATTACTTTTATGAAGTGGTACCGGACGATTGTGAGTATGAAGAAGTATTAGCTGTGTTTGAAAACGGACTATATAAATATCTTGTTGATCTAGGATATAAGCCGGGTGCGTTTATTGATCCCATAAAATGCAGCATTTTAAAAAATCCGCATGGAAGTATTGCAATAGACAGGGTACCGGTATTAAAGAAAAAAATTTTTTCTGATAGTTACTATAGAAGGGATATGGCTTTAGGAGCATTAAAATCTATATCGGATATGTATGAGTATGATGTTCAGATAATCATTGATGATGTGAGTTCTGAGTATGATATTTACTTAAATAGAGCGGAGATTGATAGTTGTTCCGTCATGACTCCGGTATCGGATATAAGACAAATATATGCTGTTACAAGAGATGAAGTATTAAGATTTATTGCGGTTCATTCGAAGGTATATGTATATGGTATAGGAGAAAACGCAAGAAAAATTTTCAGTCAGATTTTTTGTTTTAACGATTCAAAGGAATTAGCAGGATTTCTGGTTTCTGATGAAGTCGATATCAATCAGCAGGATTTTTTTGGGGTTCCGGTATATCATTTATCAGAGAGTGATGAGAATGTGGGCGTTATAGTTGCGTTAAGTCGAGAAAATACTAACAGTGTAAGAGAGAAATTGGCAAATAGAAATTGTTTGTTTTTGTGGGAATGACTTAGAGAGTTATCGTTGGTTGTGAAATTGAAATATTCATTTGGGAACAGTGTATGAAAAAGATAAAAGTAGCATTTATGTTTCAGGTGCCATCGTTTTGGCCTTCATGGGATTCGTTGTATCGTGAACTGATTAATGATGAATTCTTTGATGTGAAACTATTTTGGATCAACGGAAGGGCTCGAGATCCGTCACAGATGAAAGGGGAAAAGCAGTTTCTGGAGTCAAAAATGATCCCGTATGAGATTTTCTCCTATGAGAAGATCGTGGAGTTTTCTCCAGTTTATATGATATATCAAACGCCTTACGACAACGGTCACAGGGATGCAGAGGCGTGGTCTGTCAGGTATAAGCTGATGGGAATTAAAATTGTTTATATACCGTATGGCATTGAAATATCTGACACAAGAGAATCGAGATATAAACATTTCTCGCTTCCCGTTGTATTGAATGCAGATGAGATATTTATTATGTCTGAGACCATGAGACAAGAATACAATAAGTACTGCATAAACTCGCAGCACGCGAAAGTTACGGGATTGATAAGGTTTGACGCCTTAACGGAAGGATTTCCGATACTTGATATAGTAAAGAAAAAAGCGACAGGAAGAAAAATAGTGTTGTGGAAGGTGCATTTTCCTAAGGTATTTGTTGAAAATGGCATAAAGAAGCAGGCTACACCAGATATCAATGAATATTTGAAATTTGTTGACTGGATGGAGAAAGAGGAAGAGCTCTTCTTTGTCTTTATGCCTCATCCCAAGTTTACGGATGATACGATCGATCCAGAACTCAGGGAAATGGCGATTAAGCTGTTGGAACGTTTGGAAGATTTAACTAATGTCTATATTGATCGGTCGGATGATTATAGAAATTCATTGGTTAATTCAGATGCAATAATCGTTGACAGAAGTGCTGTGATGATTGAAGCGGGAATAAAAGGGGTACCTGTTCTTTACATGTATAATTCTGATTATGAAGAACCCATGACGCCTCCAGTCCAGAAGATATTGGATTCTTATTACCGCGGAACGAATTCTGTAGATATGATAGAGTTCTGTCAAGACTTAAAAAAATGTGTAGATGTCAAAAAAGAGATGAGAATAAAGACCTATGATGAGTGCATAGGTGTAATAGATGGGGGAGCGTCTAAGAGAGTTAAGGATGAATTGATCAGGGACAGGGATTGTATACCGGTGATAACGAGCTTGAAAGAAAATGACAGGGTTATAGTGTTCGGCGCAGGTAATATTGGCCGAATTTGTGTGAATGAGTATTATCAAAATAATGTACTTGGTATATTCATTATTGCGATAGTAGATAATAACCAAAAGGCATACGGTTCAATGATTCGAAATATTGAAATATGTGATCCGATGATATTGCAAAATATGGATTATGATCATATTGTTATAGCGTCGGATAAGTATTACAGGGAAATATATACTCAACTGACGGATAAAATGATGATCCCAGTTGAAAAATTGGTTAATTATGATCAATTTATTGTTCAGTGTAAGTATAGGACATAGATATTATGCAAAGAGAAAGAACGATACTATGGGATTTGAAATAATCAGGAAGGAAGCTAGCTATGATTATTACTAAAACACCATTTCGGGTCAGCTTTTGCGGGGGCGGATCGGATATGGCTACATTTTACAGAGAACATGGTGGGTGTGTGTTAAGCACATCTATCAATAGATATATGTATCTGACCATTCATCCGTATTTTGACGCCAATAAGACGGCACTTAGATATTCTGGAATTGAAATAGTGGATGATATTAAAGATATAAAGCATACTATTTTTCATCAAGTGCTCAATGATATGGGTGTAAGTGGCGTGGAGATAAGTAGTACGGCGGATGTTCCAAGTGGAACTGGACTGGGGTCATCGTCGTCATTTACCGTAGGTCTGTTGCATACGATATACTGCTATAAAGGAAAATATGTTTCGAAAAAAAAGATAGCAGAAGAAGCGTGCCGGGTTGAAATAGAAAAACTAGGGAATCCGATCGGTAAACAGGATCAGTACGCAGCAGCTTGTGGCGGTTTAAACTTCATAGAATTCAATAAAGACGAAACGGTTACTGTTTCGCCGATTATCATGGATTTTGAAACGAAAGAAGCGTTACAAGAGAATCTTGTAATGTTTTATACGGGAATAACGCATGATGCGAATGTGATTTTGGCAGAACAGAAGAAAAATATATCAGAGGAAGATAAGGCGACCAATTTGATTCGGATGTGCGGATTGGCTAAAGATATGAAAAGTGCACTCGAGCACAATGAACTGTCTGATTTTGGTAGAATTCTAAATGAAGGTTGGTGTTTAAAGCGAGAATTGGCAAAGGGTGTATCTAATCCGAAAATTGATGAACTATATAATTGTGCAGTAGAAAATGGTGCATCAGGTGGAAAACTTTTAGGGGCCGGAGGTGGAGGCTTCTTACTGTTTTATTGCGAAAAATACAAGCAAAAGAAGTTAGAAGAGGCTTTAAGACTCAAACGTTTTCCATTTGAGTTTGAACATGACGGAACGTCGGTTGTCTATATAGGCGATAAATATTTATAGGAGAAAAAGTATGAAGACAATGGTAATCGGCGGAGCCGGATTTATAGGAAGTCATTTGTGCGATGCACTTATAAATGAGGGACACGAAGTGGTCTGCATCGACAATTATTCGTTGGGAACGGCGAAAAACATTTCTCATCTGCAAAACAACATAAAATTTAAATGTTTTGAATTGGATGCATCCAAGGAAAATGAGCTTGAAGACATTTTCGCTGTAGAGAAACCGGAATATGTTTTCCATCTGGCAGCGAATTCGGATATCCAGGCAAGCGCGAAGAATCCTGATGTGGAGTATACAAATACGTATACTACAACTTTTCGAATACTGTCGGCTATGAGAAAATATGACGTTAAGAAGTTGTTTTTTGCATCGACATCTGCAGTCTATGGAGATAAGCGCGACGTTGTTTTGGATGAGAACACACCAAACTTGGAACCGATTTCTTATTATGGGGCGGCTAAGCTTGGAAGTGAGGCTCTGATAAGTGCCTTCTCTTATATGAATGATCTTAAGGCGTTGGTGTTCAGATTTCCCAATGTAATCGGTCCGAGGCTGACACATGGAGTTATTTATGATTTTATGCATAGGTTAAGACAGGATTCTACCGAACTTCGTATTTTGGGGGATGGTAGACAAACAAAGCCATACATTTATGTTAGTGATCTGGTTGACGCTATAATGAGGTTTAAAGATAAAAACGACAACGGTGTAACTTTGTACAACGTAGGAGTTGAGGGAGCAACCAGCGTTACCCAAATAGCGAATATTATATGTGAAGAGATGGGACTAAAAAATGTTTCGTATCAATATACCGGAGGAGAAGGTGGTTGGAAGGGAGATGTGCCGAGATTTAAGTATTGCATAGATAAAATAAATGCTGAGGGTTGGTATGCAAAACTTTCTTCTGATGAGGCTGTTCGAGAAACTGTGAGGCAGAATTTATCTTAATTAAGCTACGTGGGTGAATTATATGAAAAAGGAATATACAGCAGTTATTCAAGCGGGTGGTAAAGGGACTCGTATGATTAGCTTGACAGAAGATAAGATCCCTAAGCCAATGCTTATGCTCGAAGGAAAGCCAATGATTCAGTGGCAGATAGAAAATCTGCTTGAATACGGTATACAGGACATAATT
>JAEEGL013840659.1_pt1 | contig 10991 bp, 14 predicted proteins | sample 9134231 | NCBI WGS metagenome assembly JAEEGL01 (sample SAMN16246548, study PRJNA631951) | gut metagenome | biome: gut microbiome; feature: rumen; material: fiber-attached | host: Bos | place: Iran: Karaj | collected 2018-10 | reverse complement strand
CCAGTTTTTTCCTCTCTTCCATGCCAACGAATATACCCCCGATTGCCGCTGATTCAACCCGAAAGGGGATGCGGAGAACGGCTGGACTTCTGATGGAGTGTGGCCGCGGTCCATCGGGGGGGCCCCGTGAGCATTCTTTCCCCGGTGGCTTTCCACCGAAAACCGCGGAATATCGTAAACTGCTCTATCCCTTTCGATCGTTTCCGGCGTCGTCGAGGCCGTGGCGGATACCAAGCCCGAGGGCGGCGAGGCCGCCGAGCGCTCCGGCCACCAGACCAGCCCGCTGGAGGTGTTTGCCGGGCGTGGCGGCGTAGCGGAAGCCCGGGGTGGAGGGAGATACGGCGCGCCAGCAGATTGGGCGGCCGCGGTTGAGACACTTGGAGATGACGGCTTCCAGGCGGTCCAGCATCCATGTCCCGCCGTCCAGGCTGCCGAAGTCGCCCGCGAGGCAGCCGGCGGTGAAGCGGTGGCAGTTCCAGCCGAGCAGATCGTATTCCAGGCAAAGGCGTCCGCGGCGCGCGAGGGTCAGTTCGCGGGCTTTGGCCGCCGCGTTGTCCGATGCCAGGGGCGTCCCGGTTTCCGTGTCGCAGGCGGCATGGATGCGGAACCCCGTGCGGATGGCCGCCGGATTCCACTCCCCGGAGGGGCCGTTGAGGAAGTCCGAGAGCGTCACCGCGAGCACTTGTCCGTCCCCGCGGAGTTCCGCGACCCGGCCCCGCCCCAGGTACACGCCGGTGTGGACGAGGGCCGGGACGAGGCCACCGGCCAGAGCGCACTTCAGGGGCGTGCCCGGCGGCGGGGCCGTTTGAAGTTCTGCCCAGCTCATGTCGTTGTTCCTTTCGTTTGCAATGGATGCCAATCGGGTTTCCATGGTTCCCGGCAAGCCTTTTCGCCCCTATGGCCGAAGCGCACCGACTGGACACACGATGACGCCTCCCGGGCGGACGTAGGCGAAGTCCCCCGCCGCCACCACGACCATCCTGAACGATGGCGGACGCATGCGTTGCGTGTCGATTTCCCCGGCCAGGTGGTCCAGGGTCCGTTCCCCTTCGGCAACCAGGCGTTCCCCTCCCAACTTGATTTCCACGAGCCCGTACCGCCCATTCCGCAGATGTACGACGGCATCACATTCCAGACCGCTCTTGTCCTTGTAGTGATAGACCTGCCCGTCCAGCGCCGCGGCATACGAGCGCAAATCCCGCGCGACCAGCGTCTCGAAGACGAACCCGAACGTCTTGAGGTCGTCCATGAGATCCTCGGGACCGAGTCCCAGTGCGGCGGCCGCAATCGACGGATCCGTGAAATAGCGCGTATCCGCCGTGCGGACGGGGGTCTTGCACCTCAGGTTCGGGCACCACGCCTCCATGTCCTCCACCACGAAAATCTTTTTCAGGGCGCCGATGTACGAATAGACCGTGTTCTCGTGGAAATCCCTCGTTTCGTTGGCCGCCAGGTCCGCCCGGACCGCCCCGACGGACGCTTGCGTCCCCTGCAGGCGGGCGAGCGACCTCAGGATGCGACGCGCCGTCGCCGGATCGCGCCTCGTGCCGTCCACGCGCGAAATGTCGTTCTCCGCGATGGCGTCCACGTAATCGGACGCCTGCCGCAACGCCGCCTTCCCCGACATCGCCGTGGCCTGCGGCCACCCGCCCCGGCAGGCGAGGTACGCCACTTCTTCGAGCGAATGACCCATTGCGTCCCCCGGTTCCCCGCGGCCGGCGAAGAGGTCCGCCAGCGAGACGCCGCCCTTGGATTCCAGGCTTTCGAACAGGCTCATCGGCCGCATCGTCAGCCAGGCGAACCGTCCCGTTCCCGTATGGCGGATTTTTCCCTTGTCGGGTGGGACCGCGCTCCCGGTGAGGATGAACTTTCCGAGGCGGTCGGCATGGTCGATGTCGAAGCGCACCGCATCCCACAACCCGGGCGCAATCTGCCATTCATCGATGAGCCGGGGCGATTCGCCGCGCAGGAGACGCCCCGGACGGGTCTCGGCCGCAAGCAGGTTCTGTTCGACCTTTTCCGGGTCGGCCATGTACAGGACGCTCTTGGCCACCTGTTCCGCCGTCGTCGTTTTGCCACACCATTTGGGACCTTGCAGCAACACGGCACCTTTGGCCTCCAGGGCCTCGGCCAGCAACCTGTCGAATATCCGTTTCTTGTAGCTTTTCATCGTGGCCATTTTCCCGGATCTAGACCCGTCCAGCAAGCAAAATGTGAAACTCGGCCGTTTTCCGTTGTGGAACTTGGCGTATCCTTGTTGTGGCGTTTGGCTGACAACGGGAGCACGGTGGGCGTGGTCCATGGGGGGGCGTTACGGGACGAGACCGCCGGCCAGGGCGCACTTCAGGGGCGTGCCCGGCGGCGGGGCGGTTTGGAGCTCTGTCCAAGGCATCCCTATGCGTCCACCTCGTGCCACTCCGCGTCGATGGTCTCCGCGCGCTGGCGCTTCCATTCCCGGTATTTCTCCAGGTCCGCCCCGGCGAACGACAACGCCACCGCGAACACCCCGGCGTCGTCCGTGAACCCGACAACCGGGATGAAGTCCGGAATCAGGTCCAGCGGCGAGAGCACGTAGAGGAGCGCCCCCACCAGGGTCGCAACCACGGTCCACGGGATGACCGGGTAGCGTCCGGCCATCCAGTCCTTCAGCAGCGAGAAGACCTCGCACACGTCCTTCCAGTACTTCTGCAGCACGGAGATGTGCCGGAAGAAGCCCTTGAGCTTCCCCTCCTTCTCCACCATCTCCCCCACCGTCTCCTCGCTGACCTTCCCCGCGTACTTCCGCGACTGTTCCGCGGCTTCCGCTTCGCTGATTCCGTTTTTACTTTTTGCGTCCATGGCTTGTGTCTCCGTCGTTTCCGGGCGTTGGGTGTCAGTGGACAATCGGCGGCTTCCGCATCAGCCACCGCAGCCAAAGGCTTGAAATCCACCGCTGCAGGCGGCCTTTCCAGCTGTAATCCGGCATGAATCCGTTCGTTTGCATTTCCGATTCTTTCGTCGTTCCATTGTTTTCCCATGGGCTTCCCGTCATCGAAGCCATTCCGCCGGCGGGAAGTCCCGGCGGAATACATGCAACAGTCGCGCGAGCCGCCGGAGTGGTTACACCATTTGCGGGGGCAAGGATGATTTCCCGTGGGCGGAAAAGGAAACTCCGACAGCGTTGTCCCGTTCCGCTGAATATTGGAAAACAACTCAAACAACTCGAAAGACAACTCCCGACAACTTGTCTTCCGGGCCCCGGGGGGCCATCCGCGTTCTCCCTTTTCCTCCAATTCGGCTTTGAAAAATTGTTTTGGGTTGTTTTCAAGTTGTTTGAGTTGTTTTGCAAACGGGCGCCTCCAAGGTCCGCCCGCCAACTCCAGATCGTGGATTGCCGGGGTTCAAGCAGACGGAGGCTGGACGGAGCCATCGACCGAACTGGAGGTGGTATCCGTGTCTTGGGGGGTGCTATCATCCGAAGGGGAAGCATCCTGCTTTGCACTTTTGATGATTGCCACCCCGAAGCGTGCAATGTAGAGCAGGATGTCGATTGCAAGCATGATTACGACATACCAAGCAAGTTTGCTCATGACCCTATTCTCCTTTGCTCCCTCCGCCGAGCTCGCCCAGCAGGCAAACGAGGTTCCATGGCACGCTGATCGTGACTTTGATGGCGATGAGCCAGAGGATGATTCTCAACATGGTAGTCGCCTTTGATGGTTTTGATGGTGGGGAATTCTGTTTTTAGTGAACGATTGGCGGCTTCCGCGTTAGCCAGCGCCACCAAAGGCTCCTCAACCACTGTTTCAACCGTCCCTTCCAGCTGTAGTCCGGCATGAATCCGTTTTTGCCCATGACTTGTCCTGTATTGGATTTTGATTCACGTATTCCGAGACGACTGAAAAACACAATCCGAAAGTGTTAGGCTCTTTCCTAATCGGCTTGGCACATCCACGAAGATTACACCACTTGGACTTCCACTCCTTCAGGACGGAAAGCCAGTTTAATCTTGCGATCCTTGTACAAACCGTAGGCGGCAAGCCCAGTTCCGCAAAGAATGGCCAATTCCGCCGCCGTGACGCACACGGTCACCGTACCCGCCGTCACAGTCAAAGCAGTAGCTCCCGCAACTGCCGATGCCCCTCCCGTGAATGGCGCCGCCGCGAGTCCGGCGAGAAAAATGATTCCGCCGCCAATGAGGGCCGCTTTTTTGCGGCGTCTCCGCTTCAGCAGGGTTTCAGCAAGTACACCTTTCACCATGATGTGGGTTTCGCCCGATTTGATTGCTTTTGCGAATTCTTCTTTTGAGTATACCGTTTTCACCCAAGTCTCCTTTGTGTGTGGGGCCTTTCTCTTCAAGTGCCTCCTATTGATATGATTATGGTCCCTCAGTCTAAGGGGGGGGAGCCGTAGTTTCGCCTTCCGAATTCGCCTCTTGAGAGTCACTTGGCCCAGAAATGCGAAAAACTTCGGCATCTAGGTGTCCATCTTTTTCATACAAACGAACAATCGAGATGGTGATGTTTTGAAGGGGGACAACTGGACAATCCGCAAGCGAAAACTTATTGGCAAACCAAGTATTTAGTTTCTTGTATTCATCAGCATCCGAACTTCCTTCATGGAGGAATAGTTCCCCCCCACTTTTCCGCTGGTCGAAAATCACCAAGCAACCTTCCTGCCATTTGCCCTCCAGCAGATATTCAAGCAATTGACTAAATCCATTTCTGACATCATAATTTCCACTGTCGTGCATCAATTTGCATTCAAGCAAAACCTTTACGCCATCATCACGATTCCCATAGAATAGTTGCAAATCGTCAGGCTTAGTATGATTCCCAAAGAAACCCAGATTCGATTTGTGACGCTTTTTTTTCCAAGGGAGGATTTTCAAAGTCGGGGACATTGCGGTTTGCAATGTCGTTCCAAAACGTTTCGTCAGACACTTTTCACAAAGATCTGATTTAAGATTTATGTAAAATGATTGCCAAGATTCGTTATGAGAACGAATTTTGTCTTGCAAAATACTTGAGAATGTTTGCATCACATTATTCCCCGTTTAATCGCTTCTTAACTTATTTCTTCTTTCCCCACCAACGTCCCAAGGCGGCGCCGGCGAGACCGCCAAGCGGCCCCAGAAGGACCGTGCCGATGGCCGCTCCAGCCGCGGCCTTGCCCCAGCCGCCTCCGCCGGACTCCCCGTCATCGGAATCCTCATCGGTGTCGGGTTCGTTTTCACGCCCTTCCAACTCCGCCAGCGCGCCCATGTGCCCCTGCTCGGCGGCGGCTTTCAGCCACTTGCTGGCTTGTGCGGCCATCGGGGAGACTCCAGCCCCGTATTTGTAGCACAAGCCGAGATTGCATTGGGCATTCGCATCGCCCTGTTCGGCCGCCTTTTTGTACCACCGCACGGCTTCTTTTGGGTCTTCCTTGACGCCTTTTCCCGCCATGTAGCAATCGCCCAAGGAGTCTTGCGCCACGGCATGTCCCTGTTCCGCCGCCTTGCGCAACCACTTCACGGCCTCGCTGGGAGATTCGCGCCCGCCCAACCCGTTGAGATAGCAGAGGCCAAGCATGCACTGGGCGTCTACATGGTCCTGTTCTGCCGCCTTTCGGAACCACTTCCGTGCCTCGGGCTTGTCTTCCTTGACGCCTGTTCCCTCCAAACAGCACTGCCCCATCCAGTATTGCCCGCCTGCGTGTCCCTGATCGGCGGCGTCGCGGAACCATTTTGCCGCCTGGTGGACATTTCTGGTGCCCCATCCTTCGAGATAGCAACGACCGAGCCAGCATTGCCCATCGGCATTCCCTTGTTTCGCAGACTTGTCGAACCATTTCTTCGCTTCGGCATTGTCTTTGGGCACGCCTTCCCCGGTCAGATAGCAGACACCGAGATTGCATTGCGCCACGGCATGGCCCTGTTCCGCGGCCTTGCGATACCACTCTGCCGCCACGGTTTTTAGGACGGACACGCCTATTCCGTTGTCGTAGCAACGGCCAAGCATGTTCTGGGCTTCGGCGTGTCCCTGATCCGCCGCCTTGTGGAACCATTCCACCGCCATTTTGGAATCCGTCTTTGTGCCCATCCCTGAATAATAGCACGCGGCAAGTCCGTATTGCGCCATGGCATTGCCTTTTTCCGCTTCCCGTTTGTACAACGCGAAGTGCGGACTGAGGTCCTCTAACTCGTCGGGGTCGGGAATCTCGATTTCCTCCGCCTGTTTCCGTTTTTGTTCTGCGGCCAGCATGGCGACAAGTTTTGCGGCCTCCGCTTTCTTGAGACGCTCTTCCGCTTCGGCTTTGGCCTTGGCCGCCTCCGCCGCTTGGCGTTGGCCTTCCGCTTCCGCGGCGCGTTCGCGCGCCGCAGTGACCCGGGAACGGGCCTTTTTCGCTTCAACCGCCTGAGCATCCGGCCAAAGCGCGGCGATGAGCCGTTCCGTGAAATCGTCGCCACTTGTGTCGCCAAGCGCCTTCACTCGCTCTGCGATTTCGTCCTCAAAGCGCTCGATGAGCCATTCCACGAGCCTTCCGTCGGACACAACGGCCTTCAGTTCTCCTTCGTCAAACCATTCGGCGATTTCCGCCACCGTATCGACGGGTCCTTTTTCGGATCCTTTTTCCAATACCAAGTTGATCATGATGAAAATCCCTCCGCTTTCGGGTGGCCGGAGAAGGGATTGGGCCCCTTGTCTCCGCAATCACAGTTCGAAAATGCGTCCCGGTTGCATCATGTGCCTATCGTATTCATCGACCCTAAATGATGCCTGCACCCCGAGTTCACGGCAATTGCGATCGAGAAAAACGACACCAATCCCACAGCCGTCCATTCTGGGGCTTACCCACTGGATCTTGAACCGCCGGGCCTCTCTCAAAAGCTTGTTCCGCCGGGCCTCCCTCAAAGGATGGGCATTCACCTCCGAAAGGGCGAGCTCTCGCAAAAGAGCCATGGCTCGGCTTGTCGCCTTTTCCACCTTTCCTCTGGTCTCCGCCTTCTTGGCGTGCGTTGCCTCTTCGGCTTTGGCTTGGGCCGCCTGTTTCCGTTTCTGTTCTGCGGCCAGCATGGCGGCACGTTTTGCGGCCTCCGCTTTCTTGAGACGCTCTTCCTCTTCGGCTTTGGCCTTGGCTGCCTCCGCCGCTTGCCGTTGGCGTTCCTCTTTCATGGCGCGTTCGCGGGCCGCGGCGACTCGCGACCGGGCCGTTTTCGCTTCCTTCGCATCGGCATCCGGCCACAGTGCGTCAATGAGCCGTTCCGTGAAATCGTCGCCGCCGATGTTGCCAAGCACCTTCACGCGCTCCGCGATTTCGTCCTCGAAGCGTTCGGTGAGCCATTCCGCGAGCCTTCCGTCGGACACGGCGGCCTTCAGTTCTCCTTCGTCGAACCGTTCGGCGATTTCCGCAATGTCATCGACGGGCTTCTTTTCCAGTACCAAGTTGATCATGGGGGAGTCCTTCCGTTTTCATGTGGCCGACTTTGCGTCCAAGTCCGCCAGTTTTTCCATCATCTCGTCGAGTTTCTTTTTCTGCGAGTGGTAGCTGGATTTCGTCTTGCAGATGACCTCGCACAACACTGCCGTGGAGAGGCGTTTCCATTGTTCCTTCCGCTCCGGTCCGGGAGATTTCATGTTTTTCGTGAAGACCCGCTTCATAGTATCCTTGACGATGCTTTCGATGTCCGCACCGGAATAGTTCTCGGCATCCGCGAAGCATTTCGCGGCCTTGTCCAAATCCAGCCCCGGAGGAATTTCGCCATGATTCCGTTTCTTGACGTGCACTTCGAGGATGGCCCGCCGCTCTTTTGCATTCGGGAATTTCACCTGGAAGATTTCGTCAAACCGCCCGCGCCGCAGGAACTCCGGCGGCAGTTTCTCGATGTTGTTTGCCGTCGCCACCACGTAGATGCACGCGGTTTTTTCCTGCATCCACGTAAGGAAAATGCCGAACATCCGCGTCATCGAGCTTCCCCCTCCGCCCTCTTCGCCAATGCCCGAAAACGCCTTTTCGATTTCGTCGATCCAGAGGACGCACGGCGCGGCGGCCTCCGCCACGGCCACGGCCCGGTGGAGGTTGTTCTCGCTCTCTCCGACGTACTTGCCCATCAGCCGCCCCACGTCCAGCTTGAGCAGCGGGACTCCGAACTCCCGCGCGATGGTTTTGGCCATCAGGCTCTTGCCGCACCCCGGCATCCCGACGATCATCACGCCCGCCGGCGCATCCACCCCGTATTCCTTCGCCAGCCCGGGGTTCTTGAAAATCTCGCGGTTTTCGTCCACGAATTTGCGCAGGGTTTCCAGCCCGCCCACGCCTGCGTTCCCCGAATCGATCAGTTCCAGCAGTCCGCTCTTGCGGATGAGTTGGCGCTTTTCCCCGTGGATGAGCGGCAGATCATCCGCGTCCAGCACGTTGTCTTCCGCCGCCAGAGCCAGAATCTGCCGAATTTCAAACTCCGAAAGACCCGCAAAGGCCAGCACCAGCTCTGGCTTGAAGTCCGGCGCGATTCGCAACCCCTTTTTCGCCGCGACCACCTCGTCGATGATTTCCCCTATGCGCTTGTCGTCCGGCGGACGGATGTCGATGAGGGTCGTGAGCTTTTCGAGACTCGGAGGAATCGTCAACTGAGTGTCCACGATGAGCACCTGGACACGGTACAGGTTTTTCTGCCCCTTCGCATTCGCCTCGTCCGCCATCTTGGTCCGGCGGGCCAGCGTCTGCAGGAGCGAAACCACGCGCGGCTCCGCAAGCCGCTCGTGGACTTCCTTGAGCACGAGCAGGTAGTTGTGGCGGTCGTCGTTCAGTTGCGACGTGTTGAACCGCGAAAGGAATTCCTCCAGCGGCATCGGCGCGCCGGGGCGTTTCGGCGACTTCGTCTCGAAGTCGATGCGTCCGCCCGCTTCCGAGTATTCTTCGATGACGCACGCTTTTCCGCCCAGCACTTTCCGCGCCGTGCGGTCGATCATTTCGTCCACCGTCTGGAAGTCGAAATGGTGGATGTACACGATGGGCCGCAAGGCCCGCAAATACCGTCCCAGTTGTGATTCCGGCGTCGAGGGCTTGCCGTCCATGTTCCGTTCCTCCGTTCAAAAATTCATGAAAAGAGCCAATCCTTGGCCTTCGAGAGCAGCGTTCCGGCGTTCTCCTTCGCCCATCCCCAGAGCCGTTTGGCACCGGATTCGACGGCACGCAAGCCCTTCTCGATGGCAACCTCGATGGGGCCGTTCATGAAATGTCCGACGGCGCGGCCGATTTGCCGCCCCACCTCCGGGTCCACCTCGCAGAGCCCGGCGATGGCTGCGCCCGCGACCTCAAAGCCTATTTGGGCCTTGGCCGCCAGCCATTCCCGGGCCGCCGCCATCCACCCCGAAGCCCGGCGGTCGGCAACCTTGTCCGCCGCTTCTTCCGCCGAAAGCGTTCCCTGAGCAACCTGATACGCCTGGGCTTGCCCGAAAAGCGCCCCGTCCGCCTCGCCCGCGGCCGTTTTCGACGAAAGGGCTTTATTGGCCAGCATCGCCGCCAGGGCCGCCAGTTTCCGCGCCACATCGAATGCTACGGAACCTTCTCCGTCTTCCACAGCCGGAGAGACCCAATCGGCATCCGTCAAGGTGTCGTTCATCCGTTTTTCGCTCATTGCGCGTCCTCCGAACCGTTGTTGTCTGTGGCAGTCAGCGCCGAGAGCGCATTCCGTGCCAACGCTTCGTCCAGTGCGGCGACCGTGTCCGCCGCGTCGATGCCGTCGAACGCCACCGGGGGCGTTGTTCCCGTTGCTGCACCGTTCAGTTCGTCAACCACGCCGGCCAGCAAGGTGCCGACTTTCTCCCGCTCCGCATCGGCTCCGGCTTCCCGAATTGCCTCGTCGAGCTTGCGCCGCAGCCATTCCTGCCGGTTTTCGCCGGCCGCCTTGGCCGACTGCAAGTCCGCGTAGTTCGCGTCGATGGCGGCGAACGTGCGTACGAGCGTTTCCGCCGCCGCTTCGCCGTTTTCCCGCGATGCTGCCAGCTTCGCCTTTAGGAATTCGTCGATGCCTTGTCCCGACGCCTTGTATTCGGCATGCAATTCGCCCAATCGTTGGGCCAGCGTGTCTTCGTTCATCGTGTTTCTCCGTTGTTGGGCCGCGAACCGTTCACGGCAAAATCTTTTCCCACGCCGTCCATCGCAGGCAGGTGCTGGCGGGGGTGGTTGCGGTGTTGGACTTGGCCATGCAGGGGGAGCGGGCGGTGTCGACTTTGACGTAGTACGGCTTGTTGGCGCGGAATTCGATTCCTCGGGGGCCGTTCCACCAGCGGCAGGTGGCGCATTTCTTCTCGGTGAGGCGATAGACGGCGGTCATGGGTGGGGTCTCCTTGTCGGAAGAGAATGATGGCGGTGTTCGGATGGTGGGTCAATGAAAAAGGAATGAGAAGCGAGGAGTGGTGAGATGCGGTGCGCCCGCGTTGCGGACCGTCCGTGGAGGGGGGAACGGGGGGACGCCTGTGGTCCCAGAGGACGTGTGAGATGGGGAAGCCGGGAGCGGTCGGTTTGTCGTTGTGTTGGCTTGGTATGTTCGCATGGGGGCATAGATGGGGGTTCAATGGTATATCCGATGAGGGAGGGGAAATCTGACGGGGTAGGGGAGGCTGGCAGAATAAATTTGCAATCTGACTGCAAATATATTCTTGATTGTTGGTGGCCGCGCTGGCACACTCCGAAGCGCCATGAAACCCAGAATGCTCAAGTCCAAACTGCTGGCATGGGCGGAAGCCCTGCCGGTCGTCACGGTCACGGGACCCCGCCAATCCGGCAAAACGACGCTGTGTCGGGATGCCTTTCCAGGCAAGCCGTATGTCTCGCTGGAAGATTTCGACAACCGCGTCATGGCGCAGACCGATCCCCGGGGGTTCCTGTCCCGTTTCGCAGGGACCGGGGCCGTCATCGACGAAGTCCAGAACGTTCCCGGGATTCTCTCGTATTTGCAGACTCTCGTGGACGGGGATCCGAAGCCCGGGCGCTTCATCCTCACCGGAAGCCAGAATCTCTTGCTGATG
>JAEEGL013786903.1_pt1 | contig 10991 bp, 6 predicted proteins | sample 9134231 | NCBI WGS metagenome assembly JAEEGL01 (sample SAMN16246548, study PRJNA631951) | gut metagenome | biome: gut microbiome; feature: rumen; material: fiber-attached | host: Bos | place: Iran: Karaj | collected 2018-10 | reverse complement strand
TTTTTCTCTGTCGTAATCGCAGATCGTAAGCGGTATACGTTCGCCCTTCTCATCCATCTTCACGATCACAAACTGTCCGGGTTCGCATGCAGCCGCTACACGCTTTGCTTCAACTTCCATGAGGAAGATGTTCGAAGCGAGGTCACATGCCTTTAAAATCTTATACATTTTTTCTCCTCCTTGCTAAACCTGAACAACTCTCCGCTTTTTATATCAACGGCAAACATTCTGCCTGTCGAAGAAGTTCCGCTGTACTCTTTGATGATGTAGTACGTCCTGTTTTCATCGGCGAATCCGTATTCCGCCTTGTATGTCTTGTCAAGATTCATCTCGCCCATGCTTGCGAGCTGGTAAGAGATCGCATATTCAGCCATATCCTTTGCGACCGCAACGTTCATGTTAAGGTTGTAATTTGCGATCACGGGTTCCGATATCTGTCCGTTCTTATTGACGCATATGAACGAGTATGTGCTCTTTCCGAGCGGCATCAGAAACGGTTCCGTGTACTCTTTTGATTCCGGTGTCGGAACGCTTCCGTCAGTCGTATAGTAGACCGTTTTATCCTCGGGCGCCAGCACTCCTATGAGCTGAGGCTTTGTGATCAGACCCGATTCAACGAGAAGCTCCGGCGGATCCGGAATGTCGAGTTCAACCTCATAAGTGTTCGTGACGACATCCGATACGATCCCCTTTTCGTTTATGTATATCGCGGATATAACGTTCTTGCCGGTCTCAAGCGGTATCGGCCCCATATATGAGAACGAATCCTCGGTCGGGACCGTGCCGTCAACAGTGTAGTATATCTTTCCCTCTCCGGGTGCCGACAGTTTGATCGGATCCGGCTCGATATAAGTTCCCGACTCAAGCGAAAATGTCGGAGATATCGAAACGTAATCGGAATATCTGAGTGCAAGTGTCGAATCCTTGCTGTTGTTTATGAGCTCATGGATACCTTTGCTGTCATTCTCAAGCTTGTAACAGTCAACGATCCTGTCATAAAGCGTCACGTCATCGGGATAATCGTTAAGCGCATCATAGAGCACCGCGATCGCCGCATCGTAATTGTGATCGGCGATATAACTGTCCGCGAGGAGTATCTTGCCCTTCTCATCATTCCCGAGAGTGTTCAGATGTTTCGCGGTCTTGATCGCCTTCCTGTAATCACCGCTCTCAAACTCAGCGTACGCTTTCTTATACTGATGCTCGTACGAGAAATAATGAGCGATCGAGACTCCGCCGATGATACACCCGATCACGAACACTAGTCCCAGTGATGTAAAGAAGATCGCCCATTTTTTGTTAATCACGGGCTTTTCGGGCTTCTTTGTTGAAGACTTGTCGGGCTTTTGCTTGACGACAGGCTTCGGATCGGGACTCTCCGTAACGATCTCTTTTGTTATATCTTTCCTTAATGCTATATCCGAAAGATCCGGCAGCTCGGTCGTTTTCGACACAGCCGCCACATCTATGTTGTCCTCGAGCTTTATCTCAAAATCCGAGACGATGATTATCTCTTCGCCACAGACCGGACAATACATGTAGCCTTCCGGAATGAAAGCATTACAGACTTTACACTGCATTGTCTATCTCCGTTTGGCCGCCTTTACACAGTTGACCATGAGCATCGCGATCGTCATGGGTCCGACTCCTCCGGGAACCGGTGTGATCGCACTCGTGTGAGGCGCAACATCATCGTAATCGACATCGCCGCAAAGCTTGCCGTTATCCATCCTGTGGATACCGACGTCGATGACCGCCGCACCTTCTTTGATATAATCACTCGTTATCATCTTCGGCTTGCCGACAGCCGCAACGAGTATATCCGCTCTTTTACATACTTCCTTGAGGTTCTTCGTCCTCGAATGACATACCGTGACCGTTCCGTTATTTGCAAGAAGAAGGAGCGCCATGGGCTTTCCTACTATGTTGCTTCTCCCGATCACAACGCACTCTTTTCCTTCTATCGAAACATCGCTTCTCTTTAACAGTTCGATTATCCCCGCGGGTGTACAGCTGACAAAACCTTCCTGTCCGATGCACAGATTCCCGACAGACTCCGGATGAAATCCGTCAACATCCTTAAGCGGCGATATCCTGTTTATGATCTTCTTGTCATCGATATGTTTCGGAACCGGAAGCTGAACAAGTATCCCGTCTATCTCATCATCGGCGTTGAGCTTATCGATGAGTGCCAGCAGTTCTTCTTCCGTAGTCTCTTCCGGAAGCTCAAACGACTTTGATCCGATACCGATATACTCGCATGCCTTCTTTTTGTTCCCAACATAAACGCTGCTTGCAGGATCGTTGCCGACCTGTATCACGGCAAGGGTTGCCTTGATGTTCTTTACTGCAACTTCCTGTTTCAACTCATCCTTTATGGCAGTGCTTATAGCTTTTCCGTCTATGATCTTCATATCAGAATAACCCCGTAATCTTTCCGTCCATGTCAACATCTATATCAAATGCCGCTGGCTTCTTAGGCAGGCCCGGCATCGTCATGATGTTACCCGTAAGTGCCACTATGAATCCCGCTCCGGCCGACACATACATATCCCTGACGTTTAATGTAAATCCGTCGGGACGTCCCAGAAGCGCGGGATCATCAGATAGTGAATACTGCGTCTTTGCCATGCAGACCGGAAGATCCGCAAATCCCTGCTTCTCAAGTTCTGCCATCTTCTTCAAAACGCTGTCGGCAAAGTTGACCGATCCCGCACCGTATACTTCCTTTGCAATCTTTTCGATCTTCTCCTTTATCGGAAGTGCTTTATCATATATCGGCCTGTATTCGCTCTTCTTATTCTCGAGTGTGTCAAGAACAGCCTTTGCAAGCTCTTCTCCGCCTTCGCCGCCCTTTGCCCATACTTCCGAAAGAGCGAACGAACAGTCTTTCTTCTCGCAGAACTCTTTGACAAATGAAAGCTCTGCATCGGTATCAGACACGAAACGGTTAAGTGTGACTATAACGGGAAGTCCGTATTTCTGAATATTCTCTATATGCTTCTCAAGATTGACTATTCCCTTTTTGAGCGCATCAAGATTTTCATTTGAAAGATCATCCTTTGCAACCCCGCCGTTATATTTGAGTGCCCTTACCGTGGCAACGATAACGCATGCATCGGGTTTAAGACCTGCCTCGCGGCACTTGATATCAAGGAACTTCTCGGCACCCAGATCCGCGCCGAACCCTGCCTCCGTGATCGCGATCTCGCCCATCTTGAGAGCCGCTTTTGTAGCACGTACCGAATTACATCCGTGCGCGATGTTCGCAAAAGGCCCGCCGTGAACGAGAGCCGGTGTATGCTCAAGAGTCTGTATCAGGTTTGGCTTCATTGCATCTTTGAGAAGTGCCATCATCGCTCCTACGGCTTTGAGATCGGAAGCGGTGACGATATTGCCGTTAACATCGTATGCAACGACCATGCGTGACATTCTTGCCCTAAGGTCCTCGAGATCCGTTGCCAGACAAAGTATAGCCATTATCTCGGATGCGACCGTGATAACAAAATGATCCTCGCGCACATATCCGTCGGCCTTTGCTCCAAGCCCTACCACTATGTTACGAAGAACCCTGTCATTCATGTCCTCGCAACGCTTTAAAACGATGTTTCTCGTATCAATGTTCAGTTCATTTCCCTGCTGGATATGGTTGTCAAGAAGTGCGGCGCACAGATTGTTTGCGCTCGTTATCGCATGAAAATCACCCGTGAAATGAAGATTGAGTTCATCCATCGGAACGACCTGGGAATAGCCGCCGCCCGCAGCTCCGCCCTTAAGGCCGAAACACGGACCGAGTGAAGGCTCACGAAGTGCGAGTACCGCTTTTTTACCGAGGCGGTTCAGTCCCATCGCAAGACCGATACTCGTTGTGGTCTTTCCTTCTCCCGCGGGAGTCGGATTGATGGCGGTCACAAGAACAAGCTTTCCGGAAGGCTTTCCTTCAAGACTTCTCAGATACTCTTCGGTTATCTTACACTTATACTTACCGTACAGTTCGATGTCATCATCAGTCAGTCCAAGCATTGCCGCGACTTTAGATATAGGTTCAAGTGTGGCGCTCTGCGCTATCTCGATATCAGTCTTCATTGATGATTTTTCTCCTCCAGTAATTCGTTGAACTCATCCATTGTCATCAGAATCCTTCTCGGTTTTGTACCTTCCTCGGGGCCTACAACTCCCTCGTCACAGAGCTGGTCCATTATACGTGCCGCTCTGTTGAAGCCTACCTTGAACTTGCGCTGAAGCATTCCTATGCTGGCCTTCTGTGACTCGATGACAGCCTGAGCGCATGCGACAAACAGATCGTCAAATGCGCCGTTCGGATCTACGAGCCCGGGTGATGATGAACTGCCGCCACCCGTAATACCGTTCTCGATCGCCTTCTGTGCTTCATCATTATAGTTATCGCCGTTCGTCTGCCCTTTTAAGAACTCGACCACGCGCGCGACCTCATCGTCGGAAACGAACGCTCCCTGCACTCTTGCAGGCTTGTTATATCCTCTCGGATAGAAGAACATGTCTCCGTTTCCGAGAAGTCTCTCGGCACCGGCCATATCAAGTATCGTTCTCGAATCGACATTTGACGAAACGGAGAAAGCGATACGGCTCGGCATGTTAGCCTTAATCAGGCCCGTTATAACGTCGACCGAAGGACGCTGTGTCGCAAGTATCAGATAGATACCCGCCGCTCTTGCAAGCTGCGCCAGACGGCATATCGACTCCTCGACTTCCTTGGCCGCGACCATCATAAGATCCGCAAGCTCATCCACAACAATGACGATCTGCGGCATCTTCTCGTGATCACCTTCACGGGTAAGAGAAGGATCAGCCGCAAGTTTGGTGTTGTATCCCTTCATGTCGCGAACTTCAAGTTCGGCGAACTTCTGATATCTGCGGGTCATCTCCGCGACAGCCCAGTTAAGAGCCGCGCTTGCCTTCTTCGGATCCGTTACCACCGGGATCAGAAGGTGCGGGATGCCGTTATAAACGGATAATTCGACCATCTTCGGATCGACCATGATAAGACGGACTTCATCCGGTGTCGATTTATACAGAATGCTCATGATGAGCGTGTTTATACATACTGATTTACCCGATCCCGTCGCACCTGCGATCAGAAGATGAGGCATCTTTGCGATATCGGTAACGACTATGTCACCCGCCAGGTCCTTTCCTACCGCAAACGCAACCTTCGAATCAAAGTTTTTGAACTTCTTATCCTCGATCAGTTCACGGAAATGCACCATCGTGCTCTCACGGTTGGGAAGCTCTATACCGACGGCTTTCTTGCCCGGTATCGGCGCTTCGATACGGATATCCTTTGCACCGAGACTCATCATGATATCGTCGGCAAGACCTGTTATCTTCTTGACCGATACGCCGGTCGGCATCTGAATCTCGTAACGCGTAACGGCGGGACCTCTGGACGATCCGAGTATCTCGATATCGAGTCCGAAGTTTTTGAGCGTTTCCTTAAGTTCTCTTGCGGTTTCGTTAAGCTCAGCCGTCGGATTGACACGGTTCGTTGTCTTTGCTTCGTTAAGAAGTGCCGTGGGTGGGATCTTGATCTTTCCCGTCCGTGTGCCCCTTATCGACTTGCCGCGTGTAACTTCCCCGGCTTCGGGTGCGGGCTTCTTATTCTCGTCCGCAAGGTTGATGCCGTGACTCGTCTTCGGTCTTACTTTCGGAACGACCTCTTTGGCATTCTTCCTGTCGAATATGTCAGCCACATCGCTGTATTCATCTTCAAATGTATCGGTATCATCACCATACATATCCCCATCAAAGGAATCCTGAAAAGCACCTTCCCCGTCGGGCCTGATGCTTATGTGATGCTTTGTCTTTACACTCGGTTTCGGTGTTTCCGTCGGCTCGGGTTTTCCGAAAAGTTCTTCCTCGCTCGCGCCTTCATAGAAACCTGTTATCTCGGTAACCTCGCCGCTGTAATCACGCTTCTCGAGTTTGGACTTTGACATCAGTCCTCCCTCCTGTCCGGCGTTTTCCTCTTCCTCTTCGGAAGGCTTTTTGACCGTTGATACGTATGCGTCAGAGCTTCCGTAGAACATCGATTCCGGTCCGGAGATCTCACGAAGTTCTTCCTCGTCTATAACAGTCTCGCCGGGATATGTATATGTATCATCCGCTTCTTCTTCAACGGATTCGAATTCGGGCTCGACCTCTTCAAATCCGAGAGGCTCACTGTCTTTCGGTGCGTTCTTCTTAAGATCGCTCGCATCAAAGTTCATACGCTCGGCGTTTTCGGCCTTGCGCTCCTCTGCCCTTCTCTTTCTTTCTTCGAGCTGTGCGGCACGCTTTGCTTCCTGCTTCGCAACGTGGCGTTCGTGATTTTCCCTGCGCTTCTCCCAGCGCTCGAGGTCGCGCTCCTCTCTCTCCATCGAACGGACTTCATTGAGCTTACGCCTGTACTCCGCGTTACGCTTTGCATCCTCACTGACCATCTTCGTGCCTTCCTTGATGCTCGTGAAGAATGAGCGGTCGGTCAGAAGGACGATGCATATGATGAACAGAACGACGAGGATTACGATCGTCCCCGCAATGCCGATGTATTTCCAGAAAAACCTTGCCAGCACTCCGCCGATAAAGCCTCCATCCATCGCTTTTTCGTTAAAGTACGATGTCAGCTTAACATCAGTCATCTTGGAAGGGTCGGTATACTTTGATGCGAATATCAGCTGGGCCGCAGTACACAAAACAACGATGAGCGCGGCACTTGAAGCGACCTTTACCTTTGCGACCTTCTCCCATTTATTCGAGATGATGAACGCACAGACAATAAAGAAAATGAACGGGAATAGGAATCCTATCATCCCGAACACGCCGATCAGAACCTTGTGAATGACATCCCCGAACGACCCCATAAGGCCGCAGCATCCGAGAAACAGCAGTATCGCAACGCCAAGTGCTCCAAAAAGAAGTATCTCTTCAGCGATGCCGGGATTCTGATTTTTCTTCAGTTTTTTTCTGGATCTTGTAGAACCGCCTGACGGTCTTCTTCCCCTTGATGTCCCCTTTGCCATAATCTCCCCTGTTAAGATCTATTGTTTAACGAAATGCACGATGATCGAAACGATACCGATCAGTGCGCAGTAAGCCGCAAAGAACTTGAAATAACGGCTGACGATGATGTTCATGACAAGCCTGAGTGCAACATATCCGATCACGGCCGCGATCAGCATTCCGACGATATAACATCCCACATCGCCTGCCGTAACGCTCTCGCTGCCGATATCAAACAGTTCCAGAACCAGCGCTCCCAGAACCGCGGGAATGCTCATGATGAACGAATACTTGGCTGCAAACTTTCTGTCGAGTCCGCAAAGGATACCCGCAACGATCGTAACACCGCTTCTGGAGAGTCCCGGAAGTGTTGCAACACCCTGCGCCGTACCTACCGCAAAAGCATCGGCGTAGTTGGCCTCCTTGAGTTTCTTGTCCCCGTCTGCGAGAAAATCGGAAAGTGCCAGTATTGCTCCCGTGCATATCAGGCATATCCCCGTTACGATAAGATTGCCGGATGTAAACTCAACGACATCCTTCATGAATATACCGATGATACCGGTAGGGACCGTTGAAATGATCAGCATGAAAACGAACTTGCGGTACGGATTGCTGATGACCTTGATATAATCGGTGTTTCCGGCTCCCGACAGATTCCTGCCGAGGGAAGCGATATTCTTTCCGATATCCGCACACATCCCTCCGAACTCGATAACGAGCCTCAGAACATCCTTGTAAAATACCGCAACTATAGCGATCAGTGTCGCAAAATGCAGAAGAATATCAAACAATATGCTTGAATTCTCCGCGCCGAACAATCCTTTGATCAGCCCGAGGTGTCCCGAACTTGAGACCGGCAGGAACTCCGTCAGTCCCTGTATGACACCCATCAAAATGGCCTTACCTATACTCATGATCCAACCTTTCTATGTCTGAAAAAACCCGAAATATTATAGCAGAAAATGCCGATTTCTTCAACGTTTGCGCTTTCTGCGCTTTTTAACGGGCGCATGGTAATACTTAAGCTCCTCCGGCTCGACATATGTACAGGAAAATGCCGTTACGGACAGCGCCGGAACATTGATCCTGATCGAATACTCTCTCCCGTCACACTCATCGGCCTTGCTCCTCTTGACTCTCGGATTTCCCGCTCCTCTTCCGCCGAACTCCGGACTGTCACTTGAGAATATCTCTTTGTATTTGCCCGGGAACGGAACTCCGATCTTGTAATCAGCACGGTCGATATCAGCGAAGTTGCAGACAACCAGTATGTTATTGCCCTCTTTATCCTTCCTGAGGAACACGAGTATCGTCTCATTCGCGGAAATATTGTTGATCCACTCAAACCCGTCAATGTTATTGTCAAGCTCGTAAAGAGCAGGTGTATTCTTATAGAACTCTATCAGTGCTCTCTGGTAATCGTTGAGATGAATGTGATCATCGTACTGAAGAAGATCCCACTGTACACTTCGTTTTTCGTTCCACTCATCCCACTCGCCTATATCCTGTCCCATGAACAGAAGCTTCTTGCCCGGATGCATGTACATGAATCCAAGTGACAGTCGAAGGTTTGCAAACTTCCTGTCACGCTCACCGGGCATCTTTGACAGAAGCGAAGCCTTTCCGTGAACGACCTCGTCGTGTGAGAACACAAGGATGAAACGCTCGCTGTATGCATATATCATCGAGAACGTCAGCTCACCGTAATGACCGCTCCGATAAAGAGGATCGAGCCTGATGAATCCGAGATAATCGTTCATCCAGCCCATGTTCCACTTGTAATCAAACCCGAGTCCGTCATCCTCAAGATCACCCGTGACCTTCGGCCACGCCGTTGATTCCTCCGCGATCATGAGTGCTCCGGTGTTCATCTTCTTATTGACGGAATTGAGATGCTTCAGCATTTCCTCGGCTTCGATGTTCTCGTTGCCGCCGTATATGTTTCTGACCCAGTCGCCGCCCTGACGTCCGTAATCAAGATAGAGCATCGATGCGACCGCATCCATCCTTATTCCGTCCGCATGATATTTCTTTATCCAGAACAGCGCGTTCGCGATAAGATAATTTGACACCTCGGGACGTCCATAGTTAAAACAGAGCGTACCCCAGTCGGGATGGTTCGCGCGTCTCGGGTCGAGATGCTCATAAAGGCACGTTCCGTCAAAGTTCGACAGTCCCTGAACGTCTCTTGGGAAATGTGCCGGAACCCAGTCGAGGATAACGCCTATACCCGCCTCATGCATCTTATCCATGAAGCACATGAAATCCTCAGGCGTACCGTATCTTGATGTCGGCGCATACATTCCGATCACCTGATAACCCCAGGACTCGTCAAACGGATGCTCCATTACCGGCATAAGCTCGATATGCGTATATCCCATCTTTTGAACATAAGGGATTATCTTATCGGCAAGTTCCGTGTAGTTGTAAAACTCTCTTCCGTCATCGGGCTTTGCAAAACTTCCGAGATGTATCTCATATACTGAAAACGGTTTATCTTTTGCATTATACTCTGCGCGGTTTTCAACAAATGCCTTGTCGTGCCATTTATAATTGCCGATATCGAATACGCGTGATGCGGTCTCGGGACGAAGCTCAGCAAAGAATCCGTACGGATCGGCCTTCATGCTGACCATTCCGCCCTTGAGCTTGAGCTCGTATTTATAGATCGCACCTTCCTCAACGCCCGGTATGAACAGTTCGAAAATCCCCGAGTCACCGAGCCGACGCATCTGATGGATCCTGCCGTCCCACTCGTTAAAATCGCCGACGACCGACACTCTCACCGCGTTCGGTGCCCATACCGCGAAGTTAACACCCCTGACGCCCTCCGTCTTTCTGACGTGCGCTCCGAGATGCTCGTATATGTCGTAACAGATGCCTGCGTTGAACGCCTTAAGTGTCTTCTGGTCGATGGCGGATCTGAACCTGTACGGATCCTCGGCCATGAAAATGAGCTTACCCTTTGTGACCTTGAACTTATATGTAATCTTTGATTTGACAACGGTCCTGATGAGTACCGAGAAGAATCCCTCCTCGTCCATCATGTCCATCTTGTATTCTTTGTCCTTGACGAAGACCGAGACTTTGTCCGCACCCGGAAAGAAGCACGAAATCATCCATCCGCCCTTAACGAAGTGCGCACCCAGATACGAATGCGGATCATCCTCCTCCGAGTAGACGATCTGCTCCACCCTGGCCCAGTCCATCATCTTGTATAACTTCTTGTCCATAATATCTCCATATAACGCGGGGCCTGTCTGCAGTGCGCCAGTCGCGTTTTATATACCTATTGCTCAATCTCGTGGATAAACAATCCACTTCGTAACTTCGGTTCGAACCATGTTGATTTCGGAGGCATGAGAAGTCCCGCGTCGGCAACCGCAAACAGTTCCTTTATGCTTGTCGGATACATCGAGAACGCGATCGCACAGTCTTCATTAACCCTGCGCTCAAGCTCTGACAGGCCGCGGATACCCCCGACAAAATCGATCCTCTTGTCGGTCTTCGGATCCTTTATCGCAAATACCGGTCCGAGCACATTGTTCTGAAGCACCGAAACATCGAGTCCTTCAACCGGATCGTTCGGAATGAGCTCTTTGTCAAACTTCAGACTGTACCATTTACCGTCGGCAAATATTCCGACAGTCCCTTTCTTCTTCGGACTGTATGCTTTCTTCTCTTCCTTGAGTTCCCCGAGTTTTGAAAGCTTATCGAGAACTTCATCAAGGCTCTGTTTGTTCAGATCCTTCACGACACGGTTATAATCCATTATCATGAGTTCCTCGTCGGCAAAAAGCACCGAAAGGAAGTAATTGAACTGCTCGCTTCCGTCGTAATCCTTATGAGCTTCGCGCCTTTTCAGTCCCACCTTTACAGCCGATGCGCATCTGTGATGTCCGTCTGCGATATAGATGCTCTTCGTATCCGCGAACGCATCCTGTATGGTCTTAATATCCTTATCTTCCCTGATT
>JAEEGL013540706.1_pt1 | contig 10991 bp, 10 predicted proteins | sample 9134231 | NCBI WGS metagenome assembly JAEEGL01 (sample SAMN16246548, study PRJNA631951) | gut metagenome | biome: gut microbiome; feature: rumen; material: fiber-attached | host: Bos | place: Iran: Karaj | collected 2018-10 | reverse complement strand
GAGGTGTATGCAACTCCAGGTTGACATCACCCGAGTCGCTGCGATAGAAGACCACACTATCGGCTATGATACCCGAAAGCGTGTCGTCGGAACCCATGGCCTGCACGATGGCATCGGGGTTTGAACACGAAAACAACATCACAGCCATGAAGGCTGTGATGTTGAATATCAATCCTATTTTCAGGAAGTGTTTCAATTACTTTCTTGCTCTGATGGTGGTCGATTCACCAATCCAGCCGCCAACCTGGAAGGATTGACCTTCGCTATAGTCGTTGAAGAAGATAGTCTCCATCGACGGGAAGGCCGCAGAATAGGAGCGAATCAGGCTATTGGCTCTATCGCCACATGAAGGGTCAATGGACTTGGCCTTGACGCACTTGTCGACTGCAGCCCAAAACACGGCTTTGCTTTCAATTTCACCGCTGAACTGCTTCGAGCTTTCCGCATAAAGCATGGCGATGAGGAGATAAGGTTCACCGTTGGTCGGGTCAACCTGAGCAGCTCTTCTGAAAATGTCGCGTGCACGGCTCAAGCTACCCATGTTCTGGTAGCACATGCCCAAGTTACGATAGGCACGGTACTTACGGTCGTTGTTCTCCGTCTTAGTGGCTTGGTCGAAGAAAGTGGCAGCATCGCTCCATTTTTTATCCTTGAAGAATTTCAGGCCCAAGTTATAGGAAGCTTCAGGGCTGGGTTCAAGTTCGTTAAGTCTGACGGCAGCATCGAGGAAGAGTTTCGAGTCGGTGCAATCCTTCTTATCGAGGATGGTGGTGATACGCTTCAGCAAGGCCACATCGTCAGGAGTTTCCTTCATCTTAGCACTGAACACCTTGAGCAGATCCTCGCATGAGGCATAAGGTTGGAAGAGGTTGTCGAGGTTGTTCTTCACACCTTTATTGATGTTGATGTTCTTCTCATTCTTCTCTAGCTGCTTGTCAAATCCAGCCACGGCATCGGCATCGCCAGAAGCTTCAGCTTCTTCCTTTGCAGTCTGGAGTTGCGTTTCTGTTTCAGCCAGGGATCCGATGTTGTTGTCAAGCACTTCAGATAGCTCCTGATAAACATCGATGATGGTCATCTTCTCGGCCTTGTCGTTGTTCACCATGTCGATAGTAGCCTTGAAGTAGGCATCAATGTAGGCCCCTTGCAGCTGCGAAGCATCAAGGGCGACAGCATCTTTCAGCACATTGTAGGCCTCCTCATAACGGTTCTTGTTGTAGGTATAGATGAGCAAGCCTTTACGACCCATGATGTTGGCCACCTGAGAAGCACCCGTTTTCGGATCAGTCGGGAAGTATTGGGCTCTCGTGTCCATCAACATGCAAAGCGTGTCGATATAGGCATCCTTATCCTTCGGGTTGGTACGGATGAAATACTCCATAATTTTCTCCCCATTCGTATAAACAAACTGACTGGCACGGGGGCAGTTGAGGAAAACAGCTCTCCAAGCGCTGACCATCTCCATGCTAATGGATTCAGGTGCATACTTGGCAGCCTCCCACTGCTTGAAGTATTCACGATACATCGAAAGGTTGGTCACGCAGGCAACGCTATCAGTGCCATACTTTGACTCTTTAACCTCTTGGGCGGATACGCTCATTGCCATTCCAAAGATAACGGCAATCATCATTAATCTTTTCGTTTTCATCTCTTCTTATTTTTAGTGTTTAACTTGTTTGTCTCTTGTTCAAATATCATTCCAAAAATTCCAGGCGGCGTTCATTATCTGTATTTGCGCTTCATGAACCAATGCTCAAACACTGAAATGCCTACATTCATCTTGGCATAACGTTCTTCTATCAAACCACCCTCGCGGGTGCCGTATTGTCCAATTTCAAAGGCCACATTGACCTTCGACTGCGTCTTGGGCAACGGCAACGACAATCCAACCGTAGCACCCACCTTATTAATATTATGGTCCATTCCATCGTTGCCCGGCAAGCTGATGAAACCATGCTCATAGAAACCGCCAAAACGATAGGCAACACGCGAGAAATAGCCCGAAACAGATGTGTGCCTCGGTGTGAATTCAGCACCTACCGACACCGACCACGAGTTCTGCAATGACTCGGTTACACCTTCTCGGGCAAACTTCGACCATTGCATCCAGTTGAAATCGGCGCCCACGGCCCAGTCGCTGCCCTTCTGCAAAGCTACACCCACACCAAAGCCTTGCGGCATGGTGATATGGGTCGGACCAGAAATATGCGCAACGGTATCGATGACATATTCTATTTCGGTATCCTGGTCTTCCTCAATGGATCGGATAAACAAAGTCTGATCAGCTTTCAATTTGACTCTCTGGGTGTACGTGAGGCCGACGCTCAAATCCATATCGTTACCTACATTCGTATTGAAAAGCATACCGTAATCGAACATGAAAGAGCTGACCATCACGTCGACGCTACGTCTTGAACCGATATAATAAATCGAGTCGGGGAAAAAGAGCGAAGTCTCGGTTTGGGTGTTGCCAAACACGTAGTAAACATTGGCGCCCAAAGCAAAATGCTTGCCCAATTTGAAGGCATTGCCAATAAAAGCCTGATTAAGCCCTCCTTTGCCTTGGAAGCGCGTGGTTGTGTTGCCCACTTCAGGAATTTCCTTGTTGACTTTCATGGTGTAACCAGTGGTACTATAAGGTTGCACACCAAAAGCCATCTTCCACCACGATGTCAGGCCGAAGGCCATTGAAACGTAGTCGAAGGAAGCGTTGTTGGCACGCTCAGAGAGACTCGCCGTACTGAAGGTGGAGGTCTTGAAATAAAAACCGGCGTCAAAGAGGAAGGCCAATGAATCAATTTTGGCGTATGTAGCAGGGTTCTCGGCATTAATCATACCACCGTCAAACATGGCATTGGCCACACCACCCATCCCTTTCAACCTTACGTTCATCGACTTGTCGCGCACCTGACCAACTCCAAACAAGGAATAAGGAGAGTCGGCATCAGCCTGCGCAACAGCTTCAAAGCCAAAACATGCCAACAGGCAAACGAGCATTATGTATTTTAAAATTCGTGTTTTCATAACCAGTGAAGTCTTTAGCACGCTCACCCCCCTCGTTCCCCCCCTTGCAGGGGGGAGGGGGGATAAGCGCGTGCAAATATCCGATTTTTTAACTCGTTGAGCAAGTATTTATTGCTTTTATTGCAGCCCGATTTTGTTATATCATTGAATATCAATGGGAAACATTTCCAAAAATAAAAAAATCTCAATTTTTGAAGTTTTTTTCTTGTCGTATGGGAAAAATGTCGTATTTTTGCAGCCACAAATCGAAAGATTCAACGAAGTTAAAACGGAGGTACCGTAGCTCAGTTGGTAGAGCAGAGGACTGAAAATCCTCGTGTCACTGGTTCGATTCCCGTCGGTACCACCAAAAATGTAGAGACGCAATGTATTGCGTCTCTTTTTTTTGTTTCATTTATTCCTGCTTTAGGGGTGTCCCATTGACTTGCATCGCGTCGTCAAATCTTACAATTTGTGGCAGCCATTTTTGTCCGTAGTCTTTTTCACGATTATTGAATCATATCAACTGCCGCGGTGGACAGCCCCTACGAACAAAAAAAGCGCCTCCGAATGGAAGCGCTTTTTGTAATAGTTTAGCTTAAGCTTAATTACCAATTGGTAATATTAAATCCATGATGCTTGATCACATTAGGAGCAACCATATGATTACTGGTCACTTCTCTTGTCTTCACTGTACCATCCGCGAAGGTAACAGTGATGGTGTAGCCATTAGAACAAGCCAAAGGACGCAAGATCATGTAGAAATGAGTGGCAGTAGCTTGAGTCGTACCAATCTGCACACCTTCTTCAGGCATAGTCAAAGTAATGGTGTTGCCTTTGTCAGGACCGGTAACATTGTAACCCACTCTGTTAATGTACTGAGACAAGGACTGCATGTAAGCCGCGTTGTCCGGATTATAGTGGTTGAAGAGGCTCTGCATCTCTACAGGATCAACTTCGGGGATAATCAGCTCAACCCAACCAGAAAGATTGAGAGTATTATCAGTGATAGAGATCTCTTTGACAACACTGGGGCCATTGGCATCGAAAAGCATCAAGTCATAAACACCGCAAATGTTTCTGAAGAAGAAAGCACTTTCGGGATTCTCGGTTTGGCTCAAATGCTCAACATTGTCCACCTTGGCAGCCATATACATAGCATCTGCCGGAACTCTGTTGGGGCGATACTCCTGAGTGGGAGCAACGAAGAACTTGCTCTTGTTCTGACCTTGACTCAATTCGGTATAGACGTGTTCACGGCCACCGGGATAAAATGCATAATAAGCATCCAAGATATCTTCGGCAACCTCGCCAGTTCCACAATTCTGCATTGTAACAAAATTGCCAGATTGAACGGCCTCATACTGGGCGCAATGGCTATGGGTAGGAACCTCTTCGTCAATGTTGAAAATCATGACTACATCACCACGCTCAAATATGATTTGGTTAGTACCAGGAGTCATATATGCCCTATTCTCATCCACTTCATCGACAAGCTCTTGGGTCATAATCATAACAGTGGACTTTTGATCGTTTTTCTTGCACGAGGTGAAAGCCAAAGCCACTATCGCCACCATGCAAATGCATCTAATTACTCTTTTCATTTTTTCAATTCTCTTTTTTAGTTAGCAATCAGTTAATTGACAAATTACAATTATTGCGGATCACTCTTCATCCCAATCCGTTCCACCGTCAATTCCAGAACCAGCAGTTGCTCCCTGCATGAAATCCTTGTTCACGTCAAGATTGATCAGCTCGGCTTTAGGAGCCTCGTACATTTTGTTCATTTTTTTCATTTTGTTTAGTTTTTAATTTGACTTATTGTTGATAATTAATTTTATTCCGTGTTTCCTTTTCACACTTTTGACGCTGCAAAAATATATAATTAATTCATACGATGAGCAAAAAATTCATTTTTTTTGAAATTTTTTCCAAAACCTATCTTCAAAGACGTAATCATCTTACGAAAAGCCTGGCCTGGAAAGATAGCTGCCAGTTGGAAAAAACTGACAAAAATACCGATAAAGGAATGTAGATGATTTATACCCGCCCCCTTTTGTTTGTTGTGTTTGAAGCGGTTAGTACGTCTGAAATTGCCTTCAGCCATAACCCGACAATAGAGTTTATTGGCGCGACGACGACAAGATGGCTCATAAAAAGGCATTTCATCCACAGGCATGCCAAGATTGTCTACTATAAGGAAACCAAAAGTTTGCCAGGGTTTCAACAGATGCATGGAGATAATCCAATTGTACAACTTGTTGAGATCAAGTTGCCCTTGATAAGCATGGAGAGTTACCGCTAAGTCGGAAATTTGTCTCCAACCTACTCCGGTGGTTAGGAAATGATTCCAAGCATGGAAGAAAGTATAAAACACCATAAACTCCTTGGAAGGGATCAACAATTGGAGACTTTCAAAATCGACGCGTTGCGGTTCTTCGAATAGACCATTGCGTTCAATAGATTCGTAAACAGACTTTTCCTTATGCCCTTTTAAATCGGCACTAACGCGATGTACTTCCATAGGATAATGGCCAAACTCAATATTATAATGCCTGCCAGAATCTTCTTCTTCTCTCCAGTTGTACCCACCGGGAAGAGTACACAAAAGCTTACACGCTTTATGGAAGTTTTCGAGACCCACATATAAATCTATATCACCGAATTGTCGAAGACTAGGGTTAGGATAAAGCATGGCTAAACTAAAACCCTTGAGCAACACTGGCTCGATGTCGTGACCTTGCAATAATTTCACAGCCGAAGTCAAGATACGCCGCAACTGCAACTGGTTCATCAAGTTGAGGCGCATAGCCGATTGCATTTCGCCGAGCATGGAGTCAGACGGACGGTTGTTTCCCGTTATCTGAGATGCTACGCCGCTCAACAATACATTTGTAGTGTGATGCTTCGCGAGCTGCATTACAGCATCCCAATCCACCTCCTCTTCGATGGCGACAGGAGTGTCCCATAAAGCAGAACGCAACAAAGCGAAATACTGGGCTTCGGTAACAGACATTTTCTACACCTTATTATATTAATAGCTTTACTCGATCAGATCGGCCTCTTTCCAGGTTTGCAACAAAGATGCCACATCTTTCTCAGCAACTTCACGGGCAATATCGTACTCTTCCAACAGAAGATCCACTAAGGTCTCTGCTTCAAAATCCTTATCCTCAACCGATCTCCAAAGGAAAGCTGCCGATTCGTTCATCGAAATCATGCGGCTGAAATCAACCGCTTCAAGTCCTTCAGCGACAAGGACAAACTCCTTGCCTAAAGAACGAAGTGTATAACCTTTTCTTGTCTTCATATCAAATTGTATTATAATTGTTTACTTGTCAATTTAACCCATTTTCTATATATCTTCAACAGATATTTCCTAAGAAACAAAGTATGTCGCCACAGCCAAGCCTTTCCTGGTTTGCGATGATGGTTATCAGGCGTTATGATTTCAACCACCTTACCAATCACATCCGACCGATTACCCTGTTCGGTATCTTTCAGGTTGCCATCACCCATCAAAACGAACTCTTCCCCATTAATGGCAACAACACGATGTAAGATATATCGGTTCCCGAAATATGCCAACACAATGTCACCCACACTTAATTTGTCAGGTTGCCGTAATTTGATGCGATCGACCTCCCCTCGTATGAAAGGAAGCATACTTCTACCTTTCGGCGTCATCACCACTTCGCGACCTTCACCAAGCAACCGTGCAACTTCACCCAGAAGCACTTCATTCGGCAAGACGACTTTCTCCATGTTGTTGTGTAACTGTATTATAACATAAGAAAGCGGCCTTATCATTAGGCAAACAATCCAATGAATAACACGGCACCGAGTTGATTATCTTCACAATGGTGGAATGAAGTCCATCTGCCATCTCTTTGATGAACCGTAAGCCTGAGCAGGAAACGACCATTGAAGCATAAGCTTGAACCATCGGCTGTTGACGAATCTCATTTACTTTGGCTTGATGCAAATCGACAATGGCACCCACAGGATAGTCCAAATTCCGATAACAAGGGGTCTTGCCACTCCAAGGAGAACCATAGACTCGCACCTCACCATCCGGCTCAATCCGAAGTACTGGATTATCGTCATTCAGTAACTCACAACCTTCTATATTATCAATCCACAATTGACTATGTGTACTTTTCCCTGTGCCGCTTTTGCCTAAGAACAGATAGCCCTTGCCATCCTTTATCGTAACTGATGAATGCATCAGCAAAGTATTTTTTCTTGCTGTGGCGAAAGCATACATCACCATAATCACAGTATTGATTGTGAACCTCAAACTCCCTAACACACGAAACTGAGCCTCGGTAAAAGACTTGTCAGCAACAATATATACACGAATGGGCGCTTCCAACATTGGAGCAATTTCCATCAACCATTGTCCTTTCCAATCATAAATATCATAACGAGGCATATTCGGAGCAGTGCAACACACCGTCACCTTCTGTTTTTGGGAAGTATCTGGCATTAAATCAATCATCCTAGCTGTAAAGACCAAGTCGCTGTCATCTTCCACCTCAAAAGGTTCATAAGGCCTCATCTCATTCCAGGCGACATCATTGTCAGGCATGACAAGAGCAAACTTGTGACCCGCAACTTTATATACTTTCTTCATTTAGCGAAAATTTGTGCAAAGATAGTTTTTTTCTTGATATGATAGGTTAATTGGGTGAAAATAGTCAACAAAAAGGGCTTTACCGCCAAAAAATCGTACCTTTGCCCGTTTTTTGTGAAGCACATTGACACAATGAAAAGAAAGAAAGAGAAAAAGAAGAATGCGACCCTTCGACAGGCTCAAGGAGCGAAGTCAAGGAATATTATGTTGGCTTTATTGACAGGCGGACTACTCACTGCAGCATGGCCAACATGGGGCATTGCGCCTTTGATATTTATCGGATTTGTTCCTTTGTTGTTGCTTGAAGACCGTATCGCGCATGGCGAAAATGGAAGGCTGTTTTGGCTCTCGTTCCTTGCCTTCTTTATTTGGAATGTGGCAACCACTTGGTGGGTTTGGAATGCTACGCCAGCCGCTACATTGGCCTGGATATTGAATGCTTTATTCATGACCATTGTGTTTCATGTGTTCCACCTCACAAAGAAAAAAGTGTGCAACAAACCTTGGGGCAACTTCATCCTCATCCCCTACTGGATGGCTTTCGAGCTGCTTACTTATTGGTGGTCCATCAAATGGCCCTGGCTCAACCTTGGCCATGCTTTTTCCACGCGACATGAATGGATACAATGGTATGAATACTCGGGCGTGGCAGGCGGAACACTTTGGATACTACTTGTCAACACATTGATAACCAACACTATCCTTTACTTTAAATCAAAAGAAACAAAACCTCTGTTTATTAGTATTGGTGCAGAAGTAGTAATACTCCTCGTTCCCATTCTAATCAGCACACGCATTTACAAACACTACGAAAACCAAGGTACCGACACTGAAGTCATTGTCGTCCAACAGAACTGTGACCCATGGAACGAACAATTCGACAGCCAGTTTTACGACCAAGTCATCCAGAACAACATTAATCTTTCATTGCCTTTGGTCACACCCCAAACGCGGTTCATTGTTAGCAGTGAGTCGGCCATCCAAGAAGGCATCTGGTTACAAGAGATTGATAAAGCAAAGGCTGTCAATACATTGCGCGACTATGTCAAGAGATTTCCACAGTTGGCTTTCGTCATTGGTGGCACCACCTACGAATGGGTACCAAAAGGCATGGAAGACGATTTCCCGGCACGCGAAGCTGGACTCAACCGCTATTATTATTGTCACAATTCTGCCCTACTTATCGACGATATTAACATCCAACACCGCAACAAATCACAACTCACTCCAGCAGTGGAAGCTATTCCCGAGTGGATGGGCTTCTTGAAGAACTACAGCCTGACCATGGGTATTGCACGCGGTACCTTAAAGACCGACCCCGAATCGAAAGTGATGACCTTTGGCGGACATAAAGTGGCTGTGCCTATCTGCTATGAGTCTGCTTTTGGTGAATATGTCAGTTCCTTCTGCAAAAAGGGTGCCGACCTGATTTTCGTCATCACCAACGATGGCTGGTGGGGCGACACACCAGGTTATAAGCAGCACTTCGAGTTCTCGAAGCTGCGCGCCATCGAGAACCGACGTTGCATCGCACGTTCAGCCAACACGGGGCGATCGGGGTTCTTCAACCAGCGTGGCGATGTACTGCAACAAACCAACTATTGGGAGCCCGATGCCATTCGTGACACCCTAAAGGCCAACGACAAAATAACTTTCTACGCAAAACATGGCGACTACCTCAGCCGTATCGCTGTCTATCTCACCTTCGTGCTACTCATCACATGGATTGCCATAAGCCTCATCCGCTGGAACCGATCGGGTGAGAGAACTGTCAAGAAAGCCACCAAGCGCAAGAAGAAATGAGCAGCCCGTTGCTTTCCTTAGGTCCCTTCCAAGGCATCACCGATGCACCGTTTCGCAATGTGTTCAAGCGGCATTTTGGTGGTATCGACAAGTTTTACACGCCTTTTTTCACGGGTATTCATAAAGAAGATCACGCCAAAAACCTACAAGGCGAGGAAATCGACCCAAAATGCAACAACGTAGAAACCCTTACACCGCAAATCCTCAGCACTGACGCAGAGGAGATATTGCGTTTTGCCAAACAATGTCAACAGCTGGGTTATAAGGAAATCAACCTAAATATGGGTTGCCCGTTTCCACGTGTAGCCAGCAAGAAACGCGGCTGTGGACTTCTACCCTATCCTGACAAGGTGGAGGCCATGCTTGAGCGGGTTTTCGAACAGATTGACATCAAATTCAGCATAAAATGCCGCTTGGGATATTTCAGCCCTGAGGAAATAGACGCCATCATTCCGATTTTCAACAAGTTTCCTTTGAGCGAATTAATCATCCATCCGCGCATCGGGAAGCAGCTATACAAGGGTGAGGCTGACATAGAGCGGTTCAAGGCTTTAATACCTTTAATTAATGCGCCGTTGGTTTATAACGGGGATATTTTTTCGGTGGAAAGTTTTGGACGTATTTGTAAAGTAGTGCAGCCTGTCGAACAGTTCATGCTGGGTCGGGGATTGCTGGCCAATCCGTTTTTGGCGGAACAAATATCGGACACACGCGGTATGTCCCTACAGGACGAACCCGTAGGGACGCATCGCATGCGTCCGCAAATCCACGACAAAACCGATCGTCTACACAATTATGTCCTCGACCTATACGAAGACCGCCTACGTCATGCAGGAGGTAGCCCGAAAGTGTTGGGGCGCATGAAAGAACTTTGGTCGTATCTGATGAACAGTTTCGAGGAACCACAGGTGGTTTGGCGGAGAATCAAGAAGATTAATGCATTGAAAGAATACGAAGACGCTGTTGAGAGCATCTTCAAAGAGATAGCAATCAAATGAAAAAGCCTCCCTTTCGAGAGGCTTTTTTCATTGATCCATCATCAGAATCATTCAAACGAGGCGATGGCTTTCTTGATGATTTCGATGGCTTCGCGGAGCTCAGCCTCGGTGATGACCAAGGGCGGAGCGAAGCGGATGATGTGCTGATGGGTGGGCTTAGCCAGCAGGCCGAGGTCGCGCATCTTGAGGCATACATCCCAAGCTTCCTTACCGTCTTTGGGTTTAATGATTACGGCGTTGAGCAAACCTTTACCACGGACTTTCTCAATCATCGGGCTCTTGATCTTGCTAATCTCCTCGCGGAAAATCTTACCGAGACGCTCGGCGTTCTCCATCAGGTGCTCTTCCGTGATGACCTCAAGAGCGGCGATGGACACGCGGGCAGCAATCGGGTTGCCACCAAAGGTCGATCCGTGCTCACCGGGCTTGATGTTCAGCATGATGTCGTCGTCGGCCAACACGCAGCTCACCGGCACCACACCACCACCGAGGGCCTTACCCAGGATGAGGATGTCGGGGCGCACGCCTTCGTGGTCGCAAGCCAGCATCTT
>JAEEGL013103284.1_pt1 | contig 10991 bp, 10 predicted proteins | sample 9134231 | NCBI WGS metagenome assembly JAEEGL01 (sample SAMN16246548, study PRJNA631951) | gut metagenome | biome: gut microbiome; feature: rumen; material: fiber-attached | host: Bos | place: Iran: Karaj | collected 2018-10 | reverse complement strand
CCTGGCAGCAGTGATGCAGTTGGAGAGTGTGTAGATATGGGTAATATGCGGAGCCGATCATTGTAAAATAATCAGAGGAAAAGAGTGGCGTTTTATGCCGCTCTTTTTAAAAAATGGGGGTATTAGTTATGCTACTGTTTTCAACCGTTTTGCCGATCAGTGATACATTAACACCGGATTCCTTCATCCGACTGGTAAAGGAATGGAATGATAGCAGTGAATATGCGGAAAACATCATCCCGGATATCCATTGGAATGGGGAAAGCGATGTCCGTTTTGGAAATGTGAATGTGTGGATGCGCATCCTGGAGTATAAAAAGAAGGGGATCCTTGCAGTCCGTTATGAGAAGAATGCAACAGACGGACGACTCTGGGACTCGGATTATATCGTAGACTTTCAAACGCGGAAAATATGTATCCGTCTGGATCGCAGCTTTGATGAAGAAGCGATCATCACATCACGCACATTTTCGACCCCTCATATACTCACGCTTCTGATCAGGGGTGGATATATCGGTGCGGATCACGGAGTGGAGATTTTGCGGGATCCGTTGTATGTTGATACGGAAGATATACCGCTGATGAAAGACATTTTCCGAGGTGTAAAACATTGCCGTCTTCCTATTGTGTATGTATCAAAGACATTTGTCGGAAAAGATCCTCTGGATGTCAGTTTTCTGGCCAGTCGTTTGAAAGGAGCTGCGCATGTACTGGTTGCGGAATCTGCCGCCACCGGAAGACTGTTTCGGAAAGAGTGCAGCGAAAGATGTGAAAAAGACGGAGATGCAGGCATCTACTTTCTGTCCGGGAAGAGAGGGCGTAAGAGGTTTGCCTACAGAGCTTTTATCGGGCGTGAGGAGCAGTATCTGGATGCTGTAGTCAAATACGTGATCGAATACGGAAAGATGCAGGCCGTAGACCGGCTGTATACCTGGCAGGGGGTCGAGCAGGAAGTGCTGAATGAGCGTTTGTATCTGCAACATGAGGAACGTCTGGCTGCGGAGCAAAAATGTGCGCAGGCAATGAGGGAGAGGGACTCTGCAAAGAATGAAGCGGAAGAAGTATTTCAGTCATTTGCGGAGGAGATTGATACCCTGCAGACACAGGTGGAACACTACAGACGGCTGAGCGAGGCTACACAACAGGAGAGAGATGGCCTGCGGGCGAGGATGTACCGGACAGATACGCTGCCGCTTCTGTATATGGGAGATGAGATGGAGTTATATGAAGGAGAGATCAAAGACATCCTTCTTTCTGTATTGGTTGATGCCTGCAAGAATGTCCCGGCAGGAAGCCGCAGGGCAGATGTGATTAATGATATCATACGAAAGAATGGCTATCAGCATCTGGCGGAAAAGCTGGAGAAGCGGATCAAGGAGCTGTTCCGCGGATATAAGTCAATGAATGGTGCCATGCGGCAGGAGCTGCAGGCGATGGACTTCACTATAACCGAGGATGGCAGCCATTACAAGCTGACCTACCATGGGGATCCACGCTATATGACTGTGATGGCCAAAAGCGGCAGCGACTGGAGAGAAGGGAAGAATATAGCAGCGCAGATTATAAGAGATATGCTGTAAAGGCATGAGGTATTTCTATCGGGCCAAAATAGTTGAAGCTAACATTGTGAAAAGCAAAGCGTGAACTGTATATCTTCATAGGGTTTTATATCTTCTTAACAATTTTGTAAAGGTATACGGTCACCTAAATTTCCGACATATGAGGAAGTGGCACTGAAAGAAGATGGAATATCAGGCAACAATCGCGGAATAGTGAGAATGCCGGTAAAAACTGATGATCAAGATACGAAAGGAGGTGATATAACAGATGAGTCAGGCAGATAAGATGGAAGAACTCGATGATAAAGAGTTTATGACGCTGGACGAACTCCAGAGTACATTGAGAATCGGCAGAAACAAAACTCGTAAATTGGCGCGTTCCGAAGGGTTCCCGGCAATAAAGATTGGAACAACGGTCCGTATACCGAAAGAAGAGTTCAAAAAGTGGTACAGGACGCTGAGCTACAGGAAAACAAAAAATGCAATAAACTAACGATGAAGGGCCTCGCGGACTCGCGAGGCCTTTTTTTAGTGCGTGGATTTATAGCGCTATTGGTATTTTTTTGTACTATAATAGTGGATATGTACAGATTTAACAAATATTCCATGGAAAAATATACGTATCAAAGCAAATAATCCTGTTGATTTTATTCGGCAGAACGCACATAATAAATCCTATAAAGGCAAAACCATCGAAAGGTGGCGGCGCAAAGCTATAGGGACTAAAGATTATAGGATAATCGATGTCAGCCAGTTGCGGATATGTACGAATGGATTGGCATTGTGAATCGTTACACAGTGCCATTTTTGTATCCTGTAAAAATGTGTGGAGGAAGCTGAATGAGAAAAAAGATAGTTAATTTACTGCTTATGGGAATACTTGGAAGCTATTTTCATATTGGCTGCGGTAATGTAAATGGCGTCAATAGATCAGTAGAAAGCAAAGATGAAGCGGATAATGAAACACCTACACCTGTACAACAAACTCAGAAATCAAATATAAGACAGTTTACATTTTCCAGTACTTCAGATATAGAGATAAAAGCTGGTCGAAGTAAACAGGTAGGTTGGGTACAGCCTTTGTTACAAGACAAGTCTGTATTTAAGCCTGAGGATGTTGTGTTTGTGAGTGAGGATTCATCTGTAGCCACGATTGAGTATACAAAATCTGCATTAGATACATATCTTTATTTTGATATAACGGGTGTTTCTTCAGGAGAAACATATATTTATGTGCAGTCTGACGATGGAATCGTGCGTTCGGATAGAATTAGGGTAGTTGTTACAGGCGATAATGTTACTGATGTAAATGCTTCATCGGAAAAGGATGTAGCCAATGAGACGGCAGATGAGAAACAATTGACATTGGAGGATATTTCGTTTGTAGAATTGGATGATTTACAACAACTTTATTGTGAATTGCCTAATCTGGAGAATAGAGATGAAATAAATGATTATGTTAATAAGAGCGGGCTTTCCATCCATTGGTTTAACGGCACGCAATATAGAGATTCAGCGTGTTATATAGGAGCAGATTATTCTGCAGTAACCCCAAGATCTCGAGATAGAAAAGGGGCTGTGATTGATGTAAACTTTAGAGAGGATGGATCGATACAGGAGTTTGGATATTTATTAGACGGATCGATACCTATGCATTTATCGGATTTTGAACTGAAATATGTGGGCGGATCTTTCTATTATGACGGAAAGATATATGAGAATGGAGAAGATGCAATGCAATTATATCTGGCAAATGAGAGGAATTAAGGGTATACATTTTGGTATGTAATGATATTGAATAGAAGACAAATTTGGCAAAACCATTGAAAGGTGGCGGCGCAAAGCTATAGGGACTAAAGATGAAATGTAGGTGTTTTCGTCAAAGTCAGCCAGTTACGATCATATTACTACGAGACCGATACTGAATGACATCATGAAAGCAATTACATGATGTCATTTTTGTTATAGCGAAAAAAGCAACATGAGAAGTCTGGAGGAGGAAACAAAATGAAACTTAAGAGAGCGACAGCGATTGTACTAACAGCCGTACTTAATCTGAATATTGTCGGGTGTTCAGTGGATTCAGCAAAGGCAACGGCTAATTCTGCAGCTAGTACTGTTGAAGAGATGGCATCGAATGCCAAAGACTCGGTAGTAGATTGGTATTCTAATTTAGATTTATCTAAGTTCGAAGCGGGATGGGATTATTCAAAAGAATTCATGGAGGCCAACTATGCGGCTATAATGACGTCTGATTTTATGACCTCGGAGTATGTAACAAGTCTTGAATCTGCAATAACCACACTGAAAACTGACATGAATGCATCTGCGGGATCGGCAAGGGGAACAGCCCAAGAAGCCGGTTTTCTTGCGGAAAAATGGGCGACAGATACATTTAATATAGATGCTATAAAGAATGGATCGGCGGAAAGAGCGACTACCATAGGAAGTACGGAATTAGGATCTGTTGATGTGGCTACCACTTATGGAGAAAATGCCAGTTTGAAGTATTATAAGACTTCTTCAGGAAGCGCACAGGCACAAGCTCAGAATATCATGAAAGCATATAAGGAATACCAGTCAAGTACTACTGGGGAACCTATGAGCCTTGGAGAATACTTAGACGCACATGGATATGATTCGAATTTATCAAAAGATGAACTTTATGCGTCGCTTTATGAAGGACAAACAAGAATCATTCCATCAGATCAGTTGGCAGCGGCTACAGAATATTTGCAAGGGAGAATAGACAAACTACCTCCTCTTGGAAGTGGCGAAACAACAGATGCGCAGATACGAGCCTATGAGGAAACAATGAATAACCTTAGGGATCGCTTGCAAGCGCCGGATGGGACACAGTCCAAACCGCTTACGTATGAAGAAGCACAAGCGATTGCCGAACTTTCAAAAGATGGGAAGTTTAAGCCGGAAGATTTTGGCATTTCGCTATCTTCTATACTTGGGCCGAAGTATATCGTAAAACAAGCAATGGGAACGGGGTTGCAAGTTGCTGCCATTAATACTGTTTTAGAAATTGGACCTGATGTATTTTCAATCCTGAAAGAAGCGGCTATAACAGGTATAATAGATGAAGAAGCACTTAAAGACTGTGGTGTGGAGGGAGCGATAGCAGCTTCTGAGGGGTTTGTAGAAGGATCTGTCAGTCGGTTAGTTGCAACACTCTGTTCTACGGGAGCGTTCGGAGAGGCATTAAAAGGGGCTGATCCATCAGTGGTTGCTACACTTACTGTTATTATAATTGAAGCAGCAATTCATGGATATGAGTTATCACAAGGAAAAATAACAGCGGAAGAATATGGGAATATGATGGTGGATCGTGCTATGACTATGTTGCTGTCTCTTCCTACCAGTGCATTGCTTATAGCGATTCTTCCGGGTACCCATATCTGTATGCTTGCCGGATGCATGGCGGGTGGGATTGTTGCAAGTGTTGGTTATTTAATGGCTAAAGAAGCAGTAATTGATATTGTGGATGCCGGAGGATTTGAGGCTATTATACCTGTTGAGGCGAAAAATACATATAGTGTTGCCTCGGCACAGATATCTTCTCTTAATTTGTCTGAAAGTATATCGAATTTTAAAGATACCTGTATATCTACTGCTAATGATGGCTTAATACGAATTAAATCTATTGAAAATTAAATATGCTGGGAGGTGATGCATTTGGAGGGATATAAAAAGACTTCCGTAGTCGCTAAAGAATGGGGAATAAGTGAAAGAAGACTAAATATACTTTGTAAAGAAGGACGTATCAAAGGGGCTGAGAAATTTGGAAATATGTGGGCGATACCAAGCAATGCGGTGAAACCCAAAGATGAGAGAATTAAAAGTGGAAAATATATAAAAAGTAACCAGGCTGGAGAAAATAAATGATATGAGAGGAAAAAGGATGAAAACAGAGATGAAGAAATGGATAAGCTTTATATGTATAATCTTTGCGATGACATCGATTTTTATGACGGTGGATCCGGTAAAGGTAAACGCAGCAGGAGAGACAACTGGAGGATATGACTTAAATCAATATACCTTAAAACAATTGGAAGATGCTGGATTTATCCGCTATTTCTTTATACTAACACACGAAGGAAATAGGACAGCCGGATATTATAGTAGTACTGAGGAAATAGCAAGTGCAGGACTTATTCGGTGTTTTATCGAGTTTAATCCAAGGCCGTTCACGGGGACGACATATGAGGCTGATAAGATAATGTCATCACCTGACTATTCAAGAGACAACCCTGCCTATATTTTCAACAACAGCATTACTAGTTATTCCCATGATGTGTTGGATGTTGTAGGATTCACAGTTTATGAGATCGATTTTAGTAAATATCCCGGATTGGATCCGACACAGTTTACGTTACCTACGCTAGAAAACGCTGGTTATGCTAATCGGATACCAAATGCAGATTATAAACAGTTGCGTAGGACGGAATTTGATATAATCAATGTTATTTTATACGATAAATATTGCTATGTAGAATATACTTTCCAGGTTCTAAATGAGAAAAAACCTCAAAGCCCTTCTCGATATGGTAATAGTGGCTTTATTACACCGGGGTATTTATCATATCTTCCGGATCAATATGATGAAGCTCATGGGATTGCGCCTTCATTAAGTTATATCAAATACCATGATATTGGGCCGGTGAGTGATGTGATCGGATTGCCAAGTTTACCAAAGAGTTTTCTGTCTGGGTGGTAAAGATAGGAAGAAAGAGGGATGACAAGAGTGTTGGGAATGGTTAATCCAGTTCATCGTGAAAACGGCAGTTTAGAAGAAAGAGAGGGAAAATGGGAAGTAATAATGAATTGCTACTATTGATGATGGCGTTTACTGAAACGCTATTTAATATAAGAGTTTTTTGTGAATTGTCATATAAGAAAAGAATAGTATAGTTGTAAGAACAAGGAAAGATAGATGAAGTCAGGGAATTATTAAAAAGCACGTGATCTGAATACAGAGGACGACTAGGAAAAATAAGCATATTTGTGACAGTATATGTGTATCTGAGTGCTATATCGGAATGTATAGAGTGATACGAATTTCTACCATCCAGGAACTCGGAGTGGGCTCTGGACTATGACAGATATAGGGGGGTAAAAGATTATGGATGAAAAAGAAAAAAAGGAAGAAAAAAGAATTGAAAATATAAAGAATGCAGGTGTGGCAGGAGCGGCAGGTGAAACGGTTCAGCGTTATGGTGCTGCAGCAAAGCAGCATTATGTTGCTTATTCAGGTAAAGACAACGAAGCCGGAAAGGAATTAACTAAAGGGTTGAAAAAGATTTCATCTGGCGGGAAATCAACTCCTGAATACAAATTTCAGAATGAACATCAAAAAGCGGGCTTTGCCGCTGAGACTAAGGATGTTGCAAAAACAAACGCAGAGAATATTATAAACAAAAAGAAAGAAAGAAAAACAAGAACGGATGATATAGGGAGAGTAAATGATCCCTTATATGATTCTGTTATGTTAGATGCTAATGGAAACGTTATTGAAAATTCTGGAGCGCAGATGAAGTTTATAGGCGCTTCTAAAAGTGATCCAAAAGGTGAAGGAAATGCGGCGCGCGCACTTGATAAATTGCAGTCACAAAAATTCCAAAAGTATTTAGACGCAAATGCTAAAATCGAGGTTCCCTCTGATCAGTACGACAAAATTCTGCAAGAAGCAGATAAAAGAATAGATGCGTTGAAGAAACAATTGGATAACCAGAGAAAAGCAGGAAATAGTGAGCAAGTAAAAGTAATACAAGAAAAAATAGATAAACTTAATAAGATAAAAAAAAATTTACGGAAGAGTACGGTTTCAACAAACGAGGCGATGTTAGCAGCATTGCATCCAGAGTTATCAACAGCAATTGATGTTGCAAAGATTTCACATAGGGCTGGAATTGAGGCGGCTAAAACATCGGCACTTATAGGTGGAAGTGTATCTATAGTGAAGAATATTGTTCAAGTATGTAAGGGTGAAGAAGAACCTGATGATGCGATAAAAAATGTCGCAAAGGATACAGCTACGACAGCTGGTGTTGGTTATGCAACTGGATTTATAGGCACTGCATTAAAAGGGGCTATGCAAAATTCAAAATCTCAATATGTTAGAGGATTATCAAAAACTAATCTTGCTGCAACGTTGGTTTCTGTAACTATCTCAGCAACAAGTACACTTTCTCAATATTTTAATGAAGAGATAAATGGTGTTGAATGTATGGAAACACTTGGCGAAGAGGGGACAGGGATGATCGCTTCAGCGATGTTCGCACAAATAGGGGAAAAAGCAATTGGAGATGCTATAGTAGGTGGCTTGGTGGGCGGAATGCTTGGTTATACTTTAGCTTCTGTGACATATAGTATTTTGACAGGAGCGTTGAAAGAGGCGAAAATGGCCAAAGAAGAGAGAGCGCAGATAGAGCAAATATGTCAAGAGCATATTAAGATGATTCGTGAATATCGGAGAGAAACGGAGAATATAATTAATGAGTATTTGAGTGATTCCAGTGAGATATTTAGAGAGTCGTTTTCAGGTATTAAAAATGCATTGGCGATAGGTGATGTGGATTGGGTGATAGAAAGCGCTAATACAATTACAGAGAGTTTTGGGGGAAAAGTATTGTTTTCTGATATGAATGATTTTGAAAACAAGATGATCAATAAGCATACATTTGTATTATAGGAGGTAGAAAGATGTGGTATACACCTGAAAGAACTGAAGCATTGTTATACTATTTGTACATGATGTGTGATGGCGAGATTACGTGTGATGAAGAGATCATTTTTGAATCAATTTGTAAAAAACTCCATCTAATCCGTAGGGATATAGAAGTAATAATAGAGGAAAGCGAAAGACTTACCAAACGTTCTAAATCTATAATTAATATAATAAAATGTGAACAATTGGTAGAAAAGACATGCGATATTGGAATGGCTAAATATGCAAAGGTTACATCTGCAAGGACTGCTGCAAAATCTAAACAAGCAATGGTCATTTGGAATTTAGTGAATATAGGATATGCGGATGAAAGTTATTCTGAAGAAGAAAAGGAAATAGTTAATTATGTAATAAAGAAATGTAAATTTGATGGTGTAATATTTCAAGAAATAATAGATACGGCAGAAACAATATCGGACTTGACGAAACAAAAAGAATGGCTATTGTCTAATAAACGACGGGGAAAAGGGAGAGATGAAAAGGATAAGGAAATTGATTCAGAAATTGAAAGTATACTTGATGATTTGAAATTAACGATTTAGGAAATAGCGATGTAGATAACAGACGAAGGAGGAAATAAAATATGCCGATTCCAGTTGTGTTTATAGGGGTAGCCGCTGCTACAGGAGTATTTGGTGTAGGAAAATCTGTTAAAGCGGGAATGGATATAAAAGATGCGAAAAAGACAAATGAAAGTGCTAATGAAATTGTGAAAGAAGCTCGAAAGAAGATGAATTTTTGCCGTAAAAATTGCAGAAATGCAATTGATAATCTTGGTATGTGTAAAATATATATATTAGATAATAGTATGAAACCATTCATAAAGGAATTTAAAAAGATTAATAATATTGAACTGAAGAAATCAAAGGGCTTAAATGAACTTCAAAAAATGGTTATGGATAAGAAGAAATTTAAAGAATTAAAAAACACACAATCAATGGCTTCATCTATGGCTGCAGGAGTAGCATCAGGCGCAATTACTGCATTTGGAGCATACGGAGCAGCGGGTACGTTTGCTACTGCATCTACCGGGACCGCGATTGCAACTTTAAGTGGTGCAGCAGCGCAAAATGCAACACTTGCTTTTTTTGGTGGTGGATCGTTAGCGACTGGAGGACTCGGAGTGGCAGGAGGTACAGCGGTTTTAGGAGGGCTGATAGCAGGACCTGCGTTGGCGGTAATGGGAATTGTTGTTGGTGCTAAGGCTTCAGAAAGTAAAGACAAGGCTTATTCTAACTATTCTAATGCGGTCAGGTTTAGGGAAGATGTTGATTGTGCCTCTACTTTATGTGTGGGAATAAGAAGAAGATCGAATATGTTTAGAAGATTCTTATATTCATTAAATTCGGTGTTCGAACCAATAGTATACGATATGACAAAAATAATAAAAAATCGAGGAACAGATTTTAGAAAATATACAGATGAAGAGAAAAAAACAGTGGCAGCGGCTATGGCTCTAGCGGGAGCAATAAAAACGATATTGGATACGCCAATATTGGATGGTGAGGGGAATTTGACCGAGGAATCCGAGTCGGTCGTTACAATGACAAGAAAAAAAATAGAGGTTTTGATGGATTGAGGTTACATAGAGAATATAGTCTCCGGTATTGATTTTACTGATGAGTTGGTGGAGGACAACTCTTGATTAATTATTGTTGATAACGACATATGATAAATCCTATATCAAAGATATATAAAGAAGAGGGTTAGATATGGATATGAACGAAGAAAAAATAAGAAAGATGAGAGCGTTATTGGATGCGGGATTTTCTGTTTAGTGTCCACATTGTGGGGGGGCTGTAGATAAAAATACAGAATTTTGCCTGAATTGTGGGTTCCCACTAGGGGTATATGATAGTTTTAAAAACTGTCAACACTGTGGATATACTGACTATAGTGGTGGGCATATATGTCCTGAATGCGGTATACCATATTTATCGACAGAAAAAGAAAATAATGGTAGTGAATTGGATGATAAAAAAAGAGAAGCTATGTTGTACTATTTATTTCTATCGTCAGATGATCAAGAATGGGATGATAAAAAAATATTATTTGATAAGGTTTGCAGGGAACTACAATTAGATGAATTGGAAAGAAACACAGTTGTTGAAAAATGTAGATCTATGAGTACACAGGAGATTCAAAATCTTGTAGATAGTATGGATGAAGTATATATCGGATCCAACTCGATGCTAAAAATAATGTCAAATGTTGTATCAACCCTTAAGAAAGCCGTTGAGAATGAAAAGGTGCGAAAGACCCGGATTGTTTGGAATATGGTAAATTTGGGATATGCAGATTCTCATTATAGTGCAGAGGAAAAGAACTTCATTGACAATCTTGTTGAAAAGTGGGGGATAGATAATGAGATATATCAAGAAATGATAGATACTTGTGAGACGGTTGTTGCATTAACAAATAAGAAAAAGTGGATAGTAGATTACTTTATGGAAGGATATGAAAGGGATGAATGGGAACGACGGCTAGATATAGAAATTAATAAAATGTATTCAAATATTGAATTAACGATACAAGAATTGAATCTGTAGATTGTAAGGGAGGAAAGAAATATGCCAATACCAATAGCTTTTATTGCAATAGGGGCCGGAACAGCTGCTATAGGAGTTGGTAATTTGATAAAGGCATGATTTGACCAAAATATGGCAGAAGAAACAATTGGAAGGGCGGAAAGTGTT
>JAEEGL012322833.1_pt1 | contig 10991 bp, 7 predicted proteins | sample 9134231 | NCBI WGS metagenome assembly JAEEGL01 (sample SAMN16246548, study PRJNA631951) | gut metagenome | biome: gut microbiome; feature: rumen; material: fiber-attached | host: Bos | place: Iran: Karaj | collected 2018-10 | reverse complement strand
TGCAAAAGAGAAATCGTTACAAGTTTGTATGGATGGTGAAGCGTCCCCATGATTTCCCCAAATCAGAAGATACTGTATTTGTAAACAGATACCATTACACCTTCAATCTTTTGTCAGATTATTATTATGCCAAGGCTGGTTATTCTTTTTATACCCACACCACCAGCTCAATAAGGTATAAACGTGAAGGACAGACAAAAGTGTATATCGGTCATGGCTATGCCATCAAGGGAAGCAAGGGAAATAGCAGAACCCGATTCAATAATTTTGATGTTGCCTTGGCTACGGGCGAAGGAGCCATCAAGCCTCAAGCATCGTTTATAGGATGCGAAGAGAGCGAACTCCTACCATTGGGCCTACCAAGGAACGATCTTTTAGTGAAGCACTCCGGCAAAGGAACAGATAATCTTTTTGTGAAGGGTATGCCATTCAAGAAGGTCATTATCTGGATGCCTACATTCAGGGATTCGAGAAATCACATTCTTTCCGAGACCTCCTGTGCCACAGAGACAGGCCTTCCATTATTCGATAAAGAAGAAAAGATCATCCAACTGAATGAGCATCTTCAGCAATGTGGGTGCGGCTTGCTGTTGAAGATTCATCGGTTACAAATGCAGAAAAGCATTTTCAAAAAACAATTCTCCAACATCATCATGGTTACCAATGAAGATGTTGATAAGCTCGGTAAGCAGTTATACGAAATAGTAGGTTATTCTGATGCCTTATTGACCGATTACTCATCAATCTCTGTCGATTATTTGTTGGTCAATAAGCCCATCGGCTACATACTGAGTGACATTGAAAGCTATAAGAAAGACCGTGGTTTCACCTCGGAGAACCCAATGGATGTAATGGCGGGTGAATATATCTACACGCAAGATGATTTCAATACATTTATAGCAAATGTATTAAATGACATAGATACTACCAAGGAACAACGAAAGCAACTAGTGCAACGACTCCATGATGCACCTAATGGAAACAGTTGTGAGTTGATAGAAAAGGCCCTATTCTAAACATGCTGGTTTATTTTGGCATTACCATATTATTGATACTGTTGGCTATCCGTTATGATTTTAACGGACAGACGATAGGCCGTAACTTCTGTTATTCTGCAGTGTTGGTAATTCTTGTGCTAGTTGCCGGGCTGAGATGGAGGTTGGGGGTCGATACGATGGAATATATCAGCAGGTTCTATTATGTTTATCCTACCTTTGATAAATTATCAGCGAGTGATTTCGGCTTAGGTAGTGATCCGTTCTATATGCTGATCAATGTATTTGTCAAATCATTAGGTGGCCGTTTCTATATGGTACAGATCATTGAGGCGGCTATTGTCAATGTTTTAGTATTTAAATATATAAAGAAACATACACCGTTTATTTTTAGTTGTGTTTTATTCTTCTTCTTTATCTCTTACATCAACTACACAATGGAGGTGATGCGTGGCAGTATCAGTATAGCCATCTGTCTCTTTGGAAATGACTATATCTTAGAGAAGAAGAGGCTCAAGGGCTATGGCCTGTATCTGATCGCGTTGATGTTCCATTTCCAGACCATTGTGCTATTCATCCTACCGATGTTCTTCTTCATCAGGTTTAACAAGTTAGGTATAGCACTGTTGGTGTTTGCCTTTTTAGCCGGTACGGGATTGCAAGAAATCTTGGGTCAATATGCTGCACTTATCGAAGAAGGAGGTGAAGACATAGGGGATAAAGTGTCCCATTATGCTAGCTCAGGCCGATGGGGTGTCAGTCATGGTAACATGAACTATTATTTCGGCTTAATATTAGTGAAAATCATTTACCCCATCTTCTCTTTGCTATATATCAAGAAATACAGTGATAATGAGGCCTTGAAGCGACTGGAGCCTTTCATCATGTTTGGCCTCGGATTCGTGTTGGTGCAGATGAGTTTCCCCATCGCATTTAGATATGTATATTACTACGAAGTTTATTTCGCTATCATTCATTCTTATGTGCTTGTATCCATCATTAAGAACAATACTATTTTGGAGTGGAAATTGGTATATTTGAAGGCATTTATTTTCTTCTTTCCCGTACTATTGTATTACGGGTACAATAAATATAGAACCCACAAATACCATCCCTATACAACAATTATTGAAAAGTCTGTCAACAAGCAAAGGGAGAATGTTTATATGCAAAGGAGCACTTATCTGGCTCCCAATAAAAATCAATACTAATATAACTTATTGTTCATGGATATAGATTTTGTCGTTACATGGTTGGACTCTTCAGATGTGAAGTGGCAGGAAGAATATAATAAATACAAGGGCTTGGTGTCTGCAGGGGACCAGTCTAAGGCGCGTTATCGTGATTGGAATGTGTTCAAGTATTGGTTTCGTGCTGTTGAGATGTATGCTCCTTGGGTGCATAAAGTGTTCTTGGTTACCAATGGAACGTTTCCTGAGTGGATCAATGAGAACCATCCCAAGCTAGTGCTGGTCAAACATGATGACTATATTCCCAGCACCTATCTGCCCACTTTTAACTCCCACACCATAGAACTCAATTTCAATCGCATCAAAGGTTTGTCTGAGCATTTCGTCTATTTTAATGATGATATGTATCTGAATAATCCGGTCACTCCAGATTATTATTTCAGAGATGGTCTGCCCTGTGATGAGAATGCAGAGACAGTATATAATATATGTTGTTATAATCCTGTGTCTAAGTTCAACATCAAGATTATCAATTTCACGAATATCTGTGTGCTGAATGGCCATTTCAATAGAGCTAAGGTGGTGGCGCAGAGTTTTAAGAGATGGCACGGACTCCATCTCGGACTAATAGACAGGATGATGAATCTGATTATCTCACTCGATCCCCATAAGCGCTTTGTTGGATTCAGGGAAAGACATTCAGAGCAGCCCTATCTGAAATCCACGCTTGACGATGCCTGGGCGCATGAGAGTGGCATGTTGACCAACAGTTGTACACGATTCAGGGAAGATACCAATATCAGTCCCTATTTTTTCCGTTATTGGCAGTTCGCCATTAATAAGTTCTATCCAGTAACATTGAATAAGGATAGGAAGCTTAGACTGATTCCCGAAGAATTTAACCTTGTAAAGAAAACATTTGAAGATAAAAATATAAATTCTGTTTGCCTGAACGATACTCCACTCTGTACAGAAGAACAGTACGAATCCTTTAAGCCTCAGTTACGGGTAGCCTTTGAGGAGAAGTTTCCCCAGAAGTCTTCATACGAAATATAATAGAATAAGTTTTTTTTTTGAGATATGAATTATCGTGAGGTATATGACATTGCCATGCCAATGTCAAAGAGAGAAGCTGAAAGCAAAAACTATTGGGTAGTGTATGTGGTGCGTCCTCTATCCATTTTGTTCACCATCCCAATTGTACATACTAAGGTAAAGCCTACCACCATTACCTTAGTATCGGTATTTGCCAGTTTGATAGGGTTTTTCCTCTTGGCTTTTGGGAAAACCATGTTTACCAGTTTGGTAGGTTGGGCGTTTTTCTTTATATGGGCAGTGCTTGATGGGGTTGATGGTAACCTGGCCAGGTGTCAGCGATCTTGTTCTAAGCAGGGTGAATTATGGGATGCTTTTGGTGGCTACACCACTTTGGTTCTGATATATTTTGCCGTGGGTATTGCAGCGTTCTATGACGATAATCTGTTCAAGTTGTTAGATAATTATTGTTATTTAATATTGGGAGGGTTGACCTCAGTATTTTCTATCTTTCCTCGTTTGATTCTCCAGAAGAAGAAAGCCATAGAAGGAGAGACAAAAATTATCAGGTCATTAGCTGAGAAAAATAACTTTGGTTTTGTGCAGACCATCGCATTGAACTTGCTGTCCTCATCGGGTGCCATGCAAGTGGTGGTGCTATTGGCCATACTCACTCATACCTTGAACCTCTTCATTCTGTTGTACTTTATGCTCAATTTCGTGATGACAACACTGAGCCTGAGGAGGATGTTGTTCAATTAATAGAGGAAGGATTATAGGATATTGCAATGAATCGTAGAAGTGACTTGGATTTCCTGAAAGGTTTTGCTATTGTTTCAGTGATTCTTTATCATATGTATATCCTTAAATCTGGTTATTTAGGGGTCGATCTTTTCTTTGTTATCAGTGGTTATCTCTTCCTTCCCAGATTGATAGATACGTTTAGCAGTAGTGAACTTGATTTTAATTTATTTAGTTTCATAAAAAAACGCTTATCACGCCTTTGGCCGTTGGTAGTCATTGCTACAGCCATCTGTCTGATTGTCGGCTGGTGGGGCATGTTGCCCGATGATTTCGAGAACCTTGCTGAGAATGTAGTCGCTGCGAATTTCTTGTCCACGAATCTGTTGTCTTCTATCACGATCAAAGACTACTGGGCCGTCAGAACATCATACCAACCATTGATGCATTTGTGGTATCTCGGCATCCTTTTCGAGTATTATCTGGTTATGCCAGTTCTGTTATACATTATCAGATGTACATCTTGTAAGTTAAACCTCAACGTCAGGAAGATGCTCATCACCTCCCTTTGTGTGTTGTCAGCAATATCTTTGGTGATATATCTTCTTCCCAGTGTTTCTGTCGGAGCTAGGTTCTATTTGTTGCCTTCTAGGTTCTATGAACTTACAATGGGTGGCCTTGTAGGCTTGCTTAGTGTTTCTGCACCTAAGACCAATAACCAGGCAGTCCTCCAATGGGGGTATTATGTGTCTTTAGTGTCACTATGTGTCATTATATGTATTAGTGTCTTCTCGATGAAGTGGGGAAGCATTGGTTCGGAAGAAATCCCTGTTGGCTCAACAATGAAAATAGCTCCGTCCAATATATTTATCCTCTCGCGACCCGCTTGTTTGCTGTTAACGGTCATCCTCTCTACTATAGTCGTTTGTTTAGGTAGTGCATATGGTACAGGCGTTTATAACAAGTTTTTGGGTCATTTAGGGAAGATGTCATTAAGCCTGTTCATCTGGCATCAGATAATGTTAGCGTTCTATCGCTACTATGTTACCGATCAGTTGTCATGGCCGTTTGTGTTATTATTCTTTGTAATACTGTATGTGATCTCCTACATAACCTATCAGTTTATAGAATGTAGATGCAAGTCAGATAGGGCCCTTGTTGGTATTCTAGTTACTTCCGTGGTTGTATGTGCACTTGCCTTCTGGGTCTATAAACATGCCGGAGTGGTGAGGGATGTACCCGAACTGAATACCTATTACAAGTCTGCACAACGAGGCCAGCATAAGAAATATACTGATAGGATATACAAGTTAAGCAAACCATTCCCCGACAATGGCAAGATCAATGTCCTTCTAAAGGGTAACAGCTTTGCCCGTGACTTCGGAAGTGTACTGATGGAGTCACCCTATAAGGACAAAATCAATATCTATCTAATCAGAGATTATGATGGTGTAAATGAAGATGTCATTATGGAAGCCGATTATGCCTTTATCTTTTCTAATAAAGATGATGTGCCAGCCTTAATTTGGAATAATATTGATGCTAAGCATATATATGGTATTGGCACTAAGACCTTTGGCGATAGCAATGGCATTATCTACAAGAACAGGCATCATCCCGACTATTTCCAACAAACCATCCAGCCCAGAAAAGAATACCTAGAACTGAATGAACAATGGGCCAATAGCTGGGGAGATCACTATTTTAACTTCATACAAATGTCTTTGGACGGTTATGGCGAAGTCCGAGTTTTTACCCCAGATAGTATGTATATTAGTCAGGACTGCAGGCACTTGACTCAGGCAGGTGCCAGGTATTTTGCTTCCCTGATTGATTTTGAGAGAGTTTTTGAGAATAATTAACTGAGAATACAAAACTATAATTAATACACATTTAATTCTTAAAATGTCTAATTTATACAAGTTGATAGGTTTAGTTATCTCAGTTTTATTAGTATTTGTTGTGGGCATCATAGCCATGAATAGGAAAATGTCGAAGGCCTCTTCAATTGTTAATGTAGAGCAAGAGGTATCACAACAGATGCTTGTAAATGCTGATGATAATGCTGCAACTACAGAAAAAGTAGCAGAAGAAGATGGTATGGCAGATGCCAACGAGGAAGATGTGGTTGATCAGGCAGAAGGAACTGAGGCTGAAGTAAAGGCAGAAAAGCCTGCTCCTGCTAAGGCTGTATCAACCGCGAAGTCTGTTACAACTGCTAAATCCAAGCTAGACGATTCTGCATATAGCGTTTTAGGCGTGGTAGATTTAAAGGGTGATACATTGAAGCTCGCTGAAAATGGGGTTTTGGAATTCAAGAGCGGTGGCATACTAAAGAATGGCGTAGTGATAGGCAATGGCACCAGGATCAATGGCAGTGGTACCATGTTCGACAATGTGACCATCTCTGGTACCTGGAATGTACCAGAGATAAAGAGCTCCATGTTTGCTGACGCCCAAAAAACCAACGGGTTGCAGAACGTCTTAGCCCTTACCAATGCGTATGTCGAGAATAAAGTGGAGATCCTTGAAGGTGATTATCCCGTGAAAGTGAGTAAGAATAAGGGCGTTTGCTTGACCGTCAAGGGCAATACCGAGTTGATCATCAATGGCGACATCAAGATGACAGCTTGCAAGTTCCCGACATATGACATTATCAGAGTGCAAGGAAAGAATATTGTTATCAGAGGTAGCGGTTCTGTTGAGGGCGACCTGCCCAATCATGAAGGCAGAGATGGTGAGTGGGGCATGGGCATCCGACTCAATGCTGCTAGTAATGCCATTATTAAGGACATCACTGTTAAGAATTGTTGGGGCGACTGTATCTATGTGGGTGGCCGTTCTTCCAAGATCTTGATTGATAATTGTACTCTTAACAGAGCTCGCAGACAAGGTGTCTCTGTTACATCTGCCAATAACGTTGAAATTAAGGGTGGTATGATTCTTAACATCTCAGGCACAGCACCAGAATATGGCATTGACATTGAGCCCAATAAGAACGATACCATCAATAATATCCTCATCAAGAATGTAACAATGAAAAGTTGCAAGGGTGGTGTCTCTGTTTATGGCAGGGCTGAGAACTCATATATTGGCAAGGTGCGGATAACTGATTGTGATATAAGTACCAAAGGGAAGCGTCCTGTCCGCATCTTGATGTGTCAAGAAGCCATTGTTGAAGGCAACAAGCTGGTTAATGACGGTGGTGATTACTCTATCTTGGCTGACAGGTCTGGTAAAATTACTGTCAACAACAATACAGTGCAGGTCAAGAACACCAAGGTTTCCAATACAATCAATATATTGAAGAACAATAAAGTACGTAACGTAAACAAAAACCAGGTGAAGTAAGCGAAAAGCATGCAGTTTAATTCATTTAGCTTTATAGTTGTTTTCCCACTCATTTACTTGTTGTATTATGTAATACCAGCAGAAAGGCAAAAGGTAAGAAATGCTTTCTTACTCGTGGTGAGCTATTTGCTCTATATGAGTTTCAGCCCCGTCTTTGCCTTGGTACTGTTGGGTGTTACATTCATCACCTATTGGGGAGGACTCCTATTAAAGCTAAATAGTGAAGACAAGACAAGGTGTAAGAGACTGGCGTATGTGTTCGCATTGCTGGCGTTGCTGCCCCTGCTTGTCTTTAAGTATTACAACTTCTTAAACGACAGCATAAGTATAGGCATGTCAAGCATAGGGTGGCAATTTGCTCTGCCGGGGCTGAATTGGGCAGTGCCCGTTGGCATATCTTTCTTCACCTTCCAGGCGATAGGCTATTTGTTGGATGTCTATAATAATAAGGTAGAAACTGAAGTCGATTTTTGGTTATATGCGTTGTTTATATCTTTTTTCCCGTCTATCGTTTCAGGCCCCATCAACAAAGCCAGCATGGTAATACCTCAGTTAAAGTCACTCAGACCACAATTTGACTATGTTAATGCCGTCTGTGGTATGAAGATGATTGTTTGGGGTATGTTTATGAAGGTTGTGGTGGCCGATAGAGTAGGGCTGTATGTGGATACTACATTGACCAACTATGTCAATTATACTGGATTGACCTGCTTTGCTGCCAGTATCTTTTACTCAATACAAATATATGCCGACTTTGCCGGCTATTCATTGATGGCCATAGGCGTTGGCAAAACATTGGGACTGGAACTGACAGAGAATTTCCACCGACCCTATTTCTCGAACAGTATAACGGAGTTCTGGCATCGATGGCATATTTCGCTCTCTACCTGGCTAAAGGACTATATCTATATTCCGTTGGGTGGCAGTCGTTGTCCCAAGGTGAGAAGCTACTGGAACATCTTTATTACTTTCCTGGTGAGTGGCTTCTGGCATGGCGCCAATTGGACTTTCATCGTGTGGGGTTGTATTCATGGCATCTGTCAAATTGTAGAGAAAGCCTTGGGACTGAACAAGCTGACTGACATTCATTGCGGCGTGAAGGCGATACGCATTGTGGTAACGTTCTTGATAGTGAACTTTGCCTGGTTATTTTTCCGCATGCCTACGTTGGGCGATGCTTGTGGAGTTATTTCCCACATCTTCGATTTCAGCCAGCCCATGACACTGGACGTTGAGTCACGTCACATCTTCGTGCTGATGATGATGGGCATTGTTATCCTCTTTTTGAAAGATGTTACTGATGAGTTCGCTCCGGGTAAGTTCCAGTTGTTCGACAACAAGTGCCGTGTGGTGAGGTGGCTCTCCTACGTGTCGGTAGTGGTGTTGATCTTGTTGACGGGCGTGTTTGATGCAGGTCAGTTCATATATGTAAATTTCTAAGGCTATGAAAAAGTTCCTGTTGAAGACCGTTTTGCTGTTGTTGATATTAGTCGGTATGGACTTTGTCTTGGGCCTTGGCTTTCACTATCTGGAAAAGAACGCAAAAGGAGGATATACACAACGAGACAACTATATCTGTGACCAGTTAGAAACCGATATCCTGATATCAGGCTCTTCACGGTGTATCCGCCATTATAACCCACAAATCATTACCGATTCTTTGGGGCTGACCTGTTATAATTCCGGTCAGATGGGCAATGGGATCATCCTCAACTATGGAAGACTGAAGATGGTGAGCGAACGTAGGAAGCCTAGTATTGTGATATACGACTTGTATCCCAGTTTTGACCTGTTGGGCGGTGAGGACAACCATAAATACCTGACCTGGCTTAAGAGCCACTATGAAAGAGATGGCATTGCAGACATTTTTGACAGTGTTGACCAGACAGAGAAGTTTAAGATGCTGAGTCGGATGTACCGCTACAACTCACGCATCGTAGAACTGTTGGCTGATTATCTGCTCCCTATATCCACAGCTAAAACCAACGGATTCAGTCCGTTGCGTGGCGGATTGGACCGAACAAAGATCAAAGAAGCCGGAGGGGCGCTAGCAACGTATGCTTATGATCCCTTGAAGTTGTCCTATCTGGAGAAGATGATTGAAGAGGCGAAAGACAGCCGCATTATATTTGTCATTTCACCAATTTGGTATGGCATGGATAGCTCCATCTATGAGCCGGCCAAAGTGTTATGCCGTCAAAGAGGGATAGAGTTCATTGACTTTGCTAACGACACCAAATATGTTCATCATGACGAATACTTCAGGGATGGTACACATATGAATGTCCATGGGGCTGATGAGTTCACCAAAGACCTGTTGAAGTATTTGAAAAAAAACGTTCTATATGAATAAACTATATATTGCAGTCAATGTCGATTGATTCTTCCTCTCTCAAGGAAGGACATTGCTTTGTCAACCAAGGACAATAGTTTGGAGGTAACTATCGTTACGGCAGAAACAGGTATGCTGAAGGATATCCAGAAGTAGGGGTGAAGATCATTTTCTGGGGTACTTTGGCGGCCAAATTTGCTAAAGTGAATGGTATGGTGAATGTTATTAGCGGATTAGGTGGCTTTTGCAGAGGATAACAAGGAATTTATAGCTCGCATTATGCCTTAGGTGTTGAAGTATTCGCATAATAAGAAAAACTTGCTCTGTATCTTTCAAAACAATGAAGATAAAGGATTATATGTAAAGAATGGTATAATCAAGGAAGGACAGGCTCGCTTTATCAAGGGATCTGGTGTACATTTAGATGAGTTTTGCTGTACTCCGAAACCAGTAGAAGGAAAGATTCGCGTTATTCTGACTGCAAAAATGATTGTGGGAAAGGGAGTATTTATCTTGACCGAAGTTGCGTAGAAAATATCCGACTGGTTTCTGAAACAGTCGACATGCAAGAAGTTCGTGTCCTTCAGCACGGCAAAGTCAGCGGCGGATAAAGTTGATGGGATACTGACGAAGAATGTGGCGTTTGGTATCTACAATATGGGTGATGACAAGGCTCTTTCTACAATGAGCTAATAGAAATCATTTGTGGTACGTTGGATAAGAAGGCTCATTTCAGGAGGTTGACCAAGAGATTGATAACGGGATAGGTAATACTCTACATTTGCCTATGAATTCTGAAAGGCTTCAAAAATTGACAGAGAATTATGTGGCCAGTAATGCTAGAATTAAAGCAGCCTTGTGTATCATTCAAATGCCTGTTCGCGCAATAGATGGAATAATAAAAACAATTGAAAACTTTAAGCGACAATGATATATCTACTTGTTTTATGTACTATTGCTGGCTGTTGAGTTGTTCTACTTTCGTATTGCGTATTATTTTTAATATTCTTGATCATCAAAATGAGAGGTGTTCTCATATTAATATCGTTATGCGTGCTGATTATGTTCCGAAGAAATAATATGACTTTGATCTATTTGTCATACTGATTATTCAGGAATTTTCGTTTGAGCAGTAATAAAAGGGAATCTGTGAAACGACTTTTTTCGATTATGATTCTAAGACTAAGAATCAGGAAGCGGGACTCAATCTGTGAGCCCCGCTTCTTCTTTTTCTTTATTTATCATATAAATATTTCTTTGTCAGCCAACGGCGAACGGGCAAGTCATAGAACTTCATACAAAGCCAAGCTAAAACAAGGCATCCGATAACTAGTGCGATAGCTTCTG
>JAEEGL010707519.1_pt1 | contig 10991 bp, 9 predicted proteins | sample 9134231 | NCBI WGS metagenome assembly JAEEGL01 (sample SAMN16246548, study PRJNA631951) | gut metagenome | biome: gut microbiome; feature: rumen; material: fiber-attached | host: Bos | place: Iran: Karaj | collected 2018-10 | reverse complement strand
TTTTCCGGACTGGTTCGGCACTGTCGGAAAGGCCATGTACACTCTGTTCCAGGTGATGACGCTGGAAAGCTGGTCAATGGGTATAAGCCGACCTGTTATGGAAGTGTACTCAGCAGCATGGTTGTATTTTGTTCCTTTTGTACTGATATCCTCATTTATCGTAATGAATGTAGTTGTAGGTATCGTGGTGAATTCCATAAGCGAAGTCACAGCAGAGGATACAAAGCAGGCGCTGGAAGATGCCGGGGATGAAGAGTCCGGAGAAAAGTCGGAAGAGGAGCAGATAAAGGCGCTGACCAGGGAAGTAAAGGAAATGCGGGAAATGCTGGCCCGCATGGAGCAGATTATGAATAAAAACCGCTGATGGCGTGAAGCTGAAGGGGTCGGCAGGTATCTGCCGATCCTTTTTTCTTGCACCTGTATTTCTAAAATAGTAAAATATAGCTTATGATAGATATTTTCAAACAGCTGAATTATGAAAACGGAATCGATCCCGGAACCAAAACGGACGAGTCGGGACAGACATCACTGACGTCATATATTTTGAGAAGGGTAGTGTCGTCTACTGATTTTTCATTGTCTGAACGCCTTGGGGATTCAAAGAATATTGCGGACATAATCTACAAGGAAAATGAGGATAATATAAACTACCTCGAGATGCTTTATTTCAGGGTAATAGAAGATAAATCTGTTGCGCCGGATAAACGCAGTCTTCTGGTGCTTCTGGATAAGCTTGAAAGCGACCTGGAGTATAATTGTGACATATTCGGAAAAAGAGCGGGTTTTGTTCTGGATTTTATCGAGGCGGATACCTTCAGACATGCGTTAAATAAGAGTTCGAATGAGTTTGAGTGTAAGGTGCTGGGACGCATCCGGGAGCTGAGGCTTCTGTATTTTAAGGCGGCTGAAAGCGTTAAAAAGGGAAAACAGACGCCGGTAGAGATAAAATCTTATCTGGATCGTTTCATAATAGGGCAGGATGATGCAAAGATGTCGGTGTCCGTGGCGGCATATGGGCATGGCAAGAGAGTAAGGCACCCGGAGGTGAATTTTACGCCGGATGTGGTGCTTCTGATAGGGCCTACCGGCTGCGGCAAGACTGAGATCATGCGCAGGATAAAAGAGATTACGGGATATCCCATGGTCTTTACGGATGTTTCAAATCTGGGGGCAAGCCAGTTCAGGGGGCGTCACAAGGAGGATATTCTTTTGGATCTGTACGAAGATGCCGGAAGGGATATGAAAAGCGCTGAAAGAGGCATAGTCTTTATGGATGAGTTTGATAAGCTTCTTCTGCCTGCTTTCTCCGACAAGGGTGTGAATATGCATGATGATGTACAGTCACAGCTGCTGACAATGCTCGAAGGCAGTGAAGTCGAGATCAAAAGCGGTAATAAGAACCTGAGGATGGATACTTCACGGATACTTTTTGTGCTGGCCGGAGCATTTCAGGGTATAGAGGAATACATCAAGAATGATAAGCGGAAAAAGGATAAGACAGGCGGAAGCATGGGATTCACTGCATCACTGGATAAGGATGTGGATACGGAATTCATAAGGCGGAATATCAGTCACGAAATACTAATGGAGTATGGTATGAAACGGGAGCTTGCAGGGCGTATATCTGCGATTGCGGTTCTTGAAAAGCTTACTGAAGAAGATATGTTTAGGATACTGCGTGATCCCGAGGAGAGTCTTCCGGAGCTGTATGCGAGAGAGATAGAGCTGTCCTGCGGGGCTAAGCTTGAGTTTACCGAGGAAGCACTGAGGCTGATCGCAAAGAAGGCGGCTGAGCTTCCGGTTGGTGCCAGGGCGCTCAGGGTGATACTTGGGGACATAATGCTTCCCATAAGGTATACTGCCCCGGGGCTAAAGGATGTCAAGATCATAAGGATAAACGCCGATACCGTGGAAAACGGGACGGCACCGGAATATATATATGGGAACACTGATGGTGACAGTCCATTGAGCGAGCTTGTGCGTCAGTATGGTGAGAGATGAACAAAGTTTTCCTGAAAAAAAATCCGATGGATATTTCGGATTATATAGCTTCTGAAATCCGGGATTATCAGGAATTCCGGGCTGACACGGAAGAAAACCCGATTGATGATCCCGCGCTTATAGTGGATTACCTTACTCTCATAGTATATTATCTTGTGAAGTGCAGACCGCGGAGTGATCATGATATAGACAGTATCTGCAAGCTTATGGGGGCAAGTTATTTTGAGGAAGGCAGACGCACCCCTTTCTGGGCGATTATATCAGAGGCTTCGACAACCTATAGTAATGATCCTGTATTTGCAGACGGTGCAGATCTCGAAAATGAGATTACCAATGAAGATATAGACCAGTGTTTCAGATTTATAGAATACGAAGTACTGTTTATTGATGATGAGGAGAAAAGGGATTCTCATCTTGGAATGATCTCTGTGTGCAAGGTTAAATATAACCACAGTGCGCAGCCCCCCAGGCTGTCAAAGGACCGGCTTAATATCGGTAAGGGAAGGGATCTGATCAACAGAAGGCAGTTTGAAAAGTTTCTGGAGGCAATGACGCCTGAAAGCATAAAAGCATATCTGGACCGCTTCGTAGTTGGTCAGGATGAGACTAAAAAGATATTGAGTACTGCCGTATATAATCACTACCTTCGTCTGGCGAATCCTGACGCAAAACTCATAAAAACAAACATACTTATGGTGGGACCTACAGGAAGCGGCAAGACCGAAATGATACGCAGGATCTCAAATCTGGTAAATGTACCGGTTGTTGTAACGGATTTCAGCGGAATAGTAGCTACTCCCTGGAAAGGAAGGAATAAAGAAGAAGCCCTTACCACGCTTTATGAAAGAGCGGGAAGAGATATTGAAATGGCTCAGAGCGGAATAGTTTTCTGCGATGAGTTTGACAAGATCGTGCCTTCAAAAAGGTATTCAAGAGGCGGAGATATAAATGATGAGCTTCAGGGACAGCTCCTTGGCATGCTTGAGGGAACTGAGCTTGACGTGCCGGTCGGCGGGTCTTCCGTTATAAGGATGGATACTACCAATATACTGTTTGTATGCGCAGGGGCATTTGAAGGCCTGGATAAGATTGTTGAAAAGGATATAGGCAGATCGGGAATCGGTTTTGGCAGTGACATTAAGAAAACAGCGCCTTTTCAGCTTACACGTGAAAATCTTGACCAGAAGCACCTTATAAAATACGGTATGAAGCCGGAGCTGGCGGGCAGGTTACACGCAGTGGGCGTGCTGAACAAGCTGACACGCGAGCAGTTAAAATGTATCCTTACAGAGTCTGAAGACAATGTGATAAAGCGCTATGAAAATGAATTCAGGGAAGAAGAAGATGTGAAACTGACATTCACTGACGAAGCCCTGGATGTGATAATCGAAAAGGTGCTGAGTATGGATATAGGTGCGAGGGGGCTCAATTCCGTGATACACGATATCCTGAAAGTGCCGCTTTTTGAAGTACCTTCGGACAGGGATATACGCGAGGTGACGGTAACAGGTGCCGCAGCCAGAGGCGAGGACAAGCCGGAATATTCGTACTGAAAAATTCGGAAACCGTAAGACCCGGCGGATACTGAATAGTTACAGATAGATAGCGTTAAAGGAAAGATGCATGAATAAGAAAATAGGAAAATTACAGATTGCCATACTCCTTTCGACGGTGCTGCCCATGCTTGCAATGGGCTGTATCATAGTTACTTTTGCGATCAGGCATTATGAGGGAGTGTTTGTAGATGAGGTGGACCGGTCGTTAAAGGCTGCTGCCAATTCCGTGCTGGTGACCTATGATGAACTGTACCCCGGAGACTATGTGCTGCAGGGAGAAGGGTCGGCTTTTGTTTCTCTTTATAAAGGTGAAAAGGAGCTTACCGGGGAATTCGATATAATCGACCGTATGAAAGAGGAAACCGGTATGGAGGTGACTCTTTTCTATAAGGATGCACGTATCCTGACTACATTACGCAATGAGGATGGCAGCAGATGTGTGGCCACAGGTGTGAATGGTGCGGTTTACTCCGCTATGGAGAGGGAGGATGACGCATTAAGGTTCAGGGCAGACATAAATGGAACGGATTATTATGTGTGCTACATCCCGTTATTTAACAGTGATGGTACCTTTATCGGTATGATAGGTACGGGGAGGAAAGCGAAGGAAGTGCTGGCAGAGATCAACGGTTCCGTTTTTCCCATGCTTATCGTGACAGTTCTTTCCATGCTTGTGGCATCCATAATCAGTATACGATATACCACCGGAATAGTTTCAGCGGTAGGCGATATCAAGTCGTTCCTTCAGGCTGTAATAGGCGGCAAGGTGGATGCAGTTATGAATGAGCGGACACAGAAGCGTAACGATGAGATCGGTGAGACGGGAGCTTCCGTGGTCAAGATGCGCGATGTGCTGCGTGTCATGGTGGAGAAGGATCCACTTACCCTGCTTTATAACAGGCGTTACGGTACGGGACGGATGAAGAATGTACAGGCTTCGTTCCTGCGTACGGGACAGCCCTTTGCCATGGCTATCGGAGATATAGATTTCTTCAAAAAGGTAAATGATACTTACGGCCATGATGCCGGTGACGAAGTGCTTAAGTTTGTTGCGGAAGAACTGCGTAAGATGATGTTAGGCTGCGGTTTTGCTGTCAGATGGGGCGGGGAGGAATTCCTGCTTGTATTCGAAACTGCAGATGTAAATACCGCGCGCGGCAAGATTGAGTCGCTGCTTGAAAAGCTCAGGAAGAGTACTATTTCGTATGGTGATTATGATATAAATGTGACGATGACCATGGGACTTGTGGCAGGCAACGCCGATCTGGATGTAAACGAGCTGATAAAGAGGGCTGATGCCGGATTGTACTATGGAAAGGAGCACGGAAGGAACCAGCTGGTACTCTGTGATTTACTGACGGAGGAAGACCTTGCGGCTGCTGCAAAAAAAGATGCGGGAACGGCGGCGGCAAAGAAAGAAGCAGCTGCTTTGATGACAGCGGAAAATGACAAAGAAGATGCTGCTCGGAATGAAGATAAAAATACTTCCCATGAAGAAGAGGGGGATGATATCATGAAGGAGTTCGGCCTCAATCCGGATGGTACGCCAATGAAGAAGCCGGATGTATATTCTGAAGGAAATTATGATACCAACGAACTGCTGATGGAAGAGCTGGCGCGGTCCAAAGAGCGTAAGACAGTGGTTGATGTTAAGGCGAAGAAGCCCTTTATGAAGGTGGGGGAGAAAACAGAAGCGGAATCCATTCTGGCATCCTTCAGTGAACAGGTAGTGAAAAATGCCGAAGAAGGGATCATAGTGCCTGAGGAACCCGGGACGACAGAGGACGAACAAAAAAAGACAAAAAAGAAAAAATAGTGTAAAATACTGTTTGTACGTTATGCGGGTGTGGTGGAATTGGCAGACACGCAAGATTTAGGTTCTTGTGCCGAGAGGTGTGCAGGTTCAAGTCCTGTCACCCGCAGTTTAGGGATTGTGGGAATATCACAGTCCTTTTTTATTCTGCGTGTTGTGAAATAAATCCGGACTTTCGGGAATTATAGATATGTCCGGACAATTTACTGCCGAGTTATAAAAATGCTTAGGATAGACAATAGGTGTCTTATGTTATAAAATGTTACGTGTTATGTTTACCAAGGGATGGCTTCTCTCGGTTATACAACAAAATGTAACAGACCGGACAAATACGATCTGTGACGGAGGAATATTATGTGTGGAATAGTAGGATATGTAGGTAAGAGCCAGGCCGCCCCCATACTGTTGGAGGGCTTAGAGAAGCTGGAGTATAGGGGCTATGATTCTGCCGGCATAGCTGTACGCAATGGCAATGAGGATACCGTAATAGTCAAGGCTATGGGACGGTTAAAAAAGCTTGCCAATAAGACAGATCAGGGGCGTGCAGTAAAGGGCACCTGCGGCATAGGACATACCAGATGGGCCACCCATGGCGAGCCTTCTGAGCTCAATGCTCATCCTCACTGCAGTGACGATATGAATGTTGTGGGCGTGCACAATGGCATAATAGAGAATTTCCAGGAACTGCGCCAGAAGCTGGCTCATCATGATTATCATTTTTATTCGGATACAGATACGGAAGTAGCCATAAAGCTTATAGATTACTACTATAAGAAGTACGCAGGCACCCCTGTAGATGCTATTAACCATGCACTGGTGCGTATCCGCGGATCATATGCTCTTGCTGTTATGTTTAAGGAATATCCCGGTGAGATATATGTGGCAAGAAAAGACAATCCCATGATCCTCGGGAAAAGCGATGCCGGCGTATTTCTCGGATCTGATGTCCCGGCTATCCTTAAATATACCCGCAGGGTTTATTACATTGGCAATATGGAGCTGGGTCGCCTGACCGCTGAAGGTATCACTTTCTATAATCTCGATGGTGATGAGATCAAGAAGGAAGAGACCGAGATCGAGTGGGATGCTGAAAGTGCTGATAAATGCGGCTATGCACACTTCATGATGAAGGAAATCCACGAGCAGCCCAAGGCTATCACCGAGACTATGAAGCAGTACTATGATGGCACCGGTATTGATTTTTCCACGCTGGAAAAGAACGGTGCAATAGGGGAAGCCGGCGGAGAAAAGATAAATGCCGTACTCAAGGGGCTTGAACGTATATATATCGTTGCATGCGGATCGGCATATCATGCCGGCGTAGTCGGTAAAAATGTGATAGAAGGCATGACGGATGTTCCGGTGGAAGTTGACCTTGCGTCGGAATTCAGATACTGTGATCCTAAGCTTCAAAAGAATTCTATTGTGGTGGTCATTTCACAGTCCGGTGAGACCGCGGATTCACTTGCGGCAATGCGTCTGGCACATGAAAGAGGGATCCCGACGCTGGCGATAGTTAATGTGTTTGGCTCTACTATAGCAAGGGAGGCAGACTACGTGATGTATACCTGTGCGGGTCCGGAGATTGCCGTTGCAACCACTAAGGCTTACAGCGCGCAGCTCATCACTCTTTATCTGCTTGGGATTAAAATTGGAGAGCTTACCGGAACTCTTGATGAAGAGCGGATAAAGGAGCTTATTGCAGCACTTGAGCAGATTCCCGGCAGTATAGAGAAAATCCTCGATGATAAGGAACGTATACAGTGGTTTGCCGCAAAATATGCAAGTGCCCAGGATGTCTTCTTTATCGGAAGAGGTATTGACTATGCTATAGGTCTTGAGGGCAGCCTGAAGATGAAGGAGATCAGCTATATCCATTCCGAGGCTTACGCAGCAGGAGAGCTTAAGCATGGCACTATCTCGCTTATAGAGAAGGATACGCTTGTAATAGGAATAATGACGCAGCCGGATCTCTTTGAGAAGACCAGATCAAATATGGTCGAGGTAAAGAGCAGGGGGGCATATCTTTTCGGTCTGACCACATATGGAAACTACAGCGTAGAGGATACGGTGGACTTTGCGGTATATGTGCCGAGAACCCTTGAATGCTTTGCTGCCAGCCTTGCGATAATCCCGCTTCAGCTTCTTGGGTATTATCTGGCAGTCGCAAAGGGTGAGGATGTGGATAAGCCCAGAAATCTTGCCAAGAGCGTGACGGTGGAGTGAAGTTTTAGTTATTGATTAGCTTAAGGGGAAAATAAATGCAGACAGTAAAAGTGATCATTAAAAATGACGGAACAGGATTAGAAGAGGCACTGGACAGGACTACTTCATTTGCGGAAAGTCTTAACCTGCCGCAAAAGGAACGGATCCACCTGAGACTTCTGGGTGAAGAGCTTTTTGGGATAGTTTGTGCGGTGACAAAAGAGTTTTCTGCCGAGTACTGGGCAGAGCTTGATGGGGATAAGGCAAAGCTTACACTTGAAGCCAGGACGAATATGGATCCGGAGAAAAAAATGAACCTTGTTGACATATCATCAAAAGGACGGAATGAGGCAAACAAGGGGCTGATGGGAAGGATATTTGATATTTTTGAATATATCATGTTCACGCCGGTGGATGTAAGTGCTTTTGATGTAGCGCAGATGCAGGCCGGCAGTGTGCAGATGGGATGCTATGCGGGGGCTGTGACATCAAGCTATATATGGTCCCTCGATCAGTACAGGAATAGCGTCAGGAATGCCCATGAGAATAATGAGGCAGAAGAAGAATGGGATGAGCTGGAGAAATCCATCATTGCGAATATTGCAGATGATGTTAAGGTGTGGATAGAAGGCGATAAGGTCTGTCTTGTGATCGAAAAGGAAGTTCATGCGGGCTGACAGCGTACAGAACTGGGGGGAACAGATTATGTTAAACATAAAAAAGGAAAAAGACGGAGAAAAGCTTAAGATTGCGCTTGAGGGAAGACTGGATACTTCCAGCGCTTCACAGCTGGAAAAAGAGCTTGAAACTCTTGAAGGCGATGTGAAGGAGCTTGTGTTTGATATCAAATATCTGGACTATGTTTCTTCTGCAGGACTCAGGATACTTCTTTCAGCACATAAGAATATGAGCAGGCAGGGAAGTATGGTGCTGCGTGGTGCGAATGAGAATGTAATGGAAATTTTTGAAGTTACGGGTTTTGCAGGCATTCTCAATATAGAAGCCTGACTGATTCCGATTATCAGGTCTTTGAGATGTTTTTCTTTTTTGTAAAACCGGAAGGGTCATATTATGCGTCAGAGGGGCAGGCCGTAAGCGGTCTGCCCGTGGCAGTATATACCGAAAAAATATTCTGCAGGGCATATACGGTGCTGTCACATGAGGGCGGTTCTCTTCGGGGAGGTACAAAATGATTCGAGTGTACCTTATGGAGACCGGCGCACTTGAATCGCCGGAAGTGTATGAAAATGCGCTGATTCTGATTGATCCGGACCGACGGAAAATGCTTGAGGGGCGTAGCGGAAAGCCTGCGATACTCTCACTTGCAGCCGGACTGCTTATCCAGTATGCGTACTTTGAATATATTAAAGGAACTGATGGCGAAAAAGAAATCTTGTTTTATTTTGGGGATGCGGTAGAATGTACGAGTGCGCTGAAGGCTTCCGGGCATGTGGAGAATGTGTGCAAGACTGCGGAAGGCAGGCCCTATTTTCCGGACCATCCGGAGATTTTCTTCAGTGTGTCGCATTCCGGCGATTATGCGGCCTGCTCGGTTTCAGACGTGCCGAACGGAATAGATATACAGGAGCACAGGAAGCTTAGCTGTGATATATCGGGCAGGTTTTTTGCCGCTGAAGAGGATGATTACCTTAAGAAAGTATCGGTAAATGCCACGAAAGATTTTTACGATCTCTGGTGCCTCCATGAGGCGTATATGAAATATACGGGAGAGGGACTGAAACAGGGGATGAAGGACGTAAGCTTTTTGGACGCATTAAAAGGGGATCATGCTAAGACTTACTTTGATGCAGCAGATGGGGAAAAAATCCGGGGACAGGTACTGCAGGCTCCTGCAGGATACAGTTTGGGGATAGTAAGCGCCTGATGGACAGATCACGTATCTGCTGATTGAAGCATGAGACGGTCGGCGCTTCGGAGGAAGAATGGATAAGCTATACATAGTTATACCGGCGTATAACGAATCGGAAAACATAAGACAGCTGGTCGATGACTGGTATCCCGTGATAGAAAGGCACAACGGGGAAGGCGAGAGCCGGATGGTGGTCATAGATGACGGAAGCAGGGACGATACTTTTAAGATTCTCTGCGAAATGGCGAAAGACAGGCCGTTACTGAAGCCGCTTACCAAGGAAAACGGCGGACACGGTGCAACTGTACTTTATGGGTACAAATATGCTCTGGCGCAAGGTGCGGATTATATCTTCCAGACGGATTCGGACGGACAGACACTGCCTGAAGAATTTGAACCTTTCTGGAAGCGCCGGAAGAAGTATGACATGGTAATAGGGTGGCGCAGAGTAAGGGGAGATGGAGCCGGCAGGGTGTTCGTGACCAGGACACTGCGCAAAGTCATTAATCTGTGCTTCCGTGTGAAGATACCTGATGCAAATACTCCCTACAGGCTGATGAATGCACGTACTCTGGAGAAATACATTGATATCATACCTGATGATTATTTCCTTACGAATGTGGTGGTTTCAGTCATATTCAAAAAGAAAGGGTGCCGTACCAGATATATTCCCATCACATTCAGGCCGAGACAGGGCGGCGTGAATTCCATTAATATGGTCAAGATCATAAAGATAGGTGCGCAGGCCCTCCGGGATTTCAGAGTGATAAACAGGCGGCTTTGATATCTATGTGTATGGTAAATGCATATATAGCAGGCTGTAAGTGCGGCATAGCGCACAAAAAACGGTTTTATTTGCATATAGTTCATAAAGTGGTAGAATAATTCTACAGTAAACTGATTTGGTTATTGCGCTTTTGTGCCGGATAATGCCTGCATATAAGGCACTATCTGTCACGGAAGTTGTGAAAACTTGATCTGTTTGATATTGTTTTGCGGTTTACCGGCAGCAGAATACGGAGGCTGTGGCATTGAACATCGATAATATGATGACCAGGGTAAAAGTGAATAATGAGATCGATCTTTGTGAACTGGTCGGCGGAAAGAAAAAGAATATCGATGTCACCAGGCACAAGATCGAGGCTGCACTTCAGTATGCGAGAGTATCCTATTTCTTAAGATGGCAGGAGCCGGGATTTTTCAGCAGACTATTCAAAGGAGAAAAGACAAGGCTTGTCTTCTGCATCAATTCAGCTCAGCTTGAAGATGCAATGAAGGTTTTTGACGAGCTTCAGCTGGCTGAGGATGAAGTGCGTTTCCTCGGAGGCAAATCCAAGAATAAATATATGTATGCAGAGCAGTGAGACGGCAGACCGGATACTGACTGCAACACAAAGAATTTCGCATATGATACTTGTATAAAGAAGAAGCCCTTGTGCATTGGCACAGGGGCTCTTTTATATCGCAATAGCTACGTTTTGGAACTATTGGCCTACGCTATTTAATGAATCCCTCTGCCCAGGATTTCAGCTCATCATCAGATACG
>JAEEGL010489568.1_pt1 | contig 10991 bp, 12 predicted proteins | sample 9134231 | NCBI WGS metagenome assembly JAEEGL01 (sample SAMN16246548, study PRJNA631951) | gut metagenome | biome: gut microbiome; feature: rumen; material: fiber-attached | host: Bos | place: Iran: Karaj | collected 2018-10 | reverse complement strand
GGATATCCTGAAAGAACAACGGAAGGAGGTCACATGGACAGAGATGAATTCGCCCGTATTGTCGATCACTGGTACGATGATGTCAAAAGGATTGCTTTTGCGGGATGTAAGAATATTTATGATGCCGAAGATATAGCACAAGGATAACAAATAGCCCTTCCCTTTTTTGATAGTTGAATTAGTAAACTGCCCACAATAACTGACCCTAAAGATAGCCCCCAAAACCAGACCCCAAAAATGAGAGCCCCTAATTAACTTTGGATATCCGTTTTATAATCATAAATATGCGAATACCCAAGGGCGGCGATGATGATCAGCCGCCCTTTCTTCATGCTCCGGGCCGCAAATCGTCTCAACCCGCCAGGACCGCTCAAAACCTCGGAAACCCGCATATTTCCGCGGAATTGACAGGGGTGTCAATGATATTGACAGCAAATGTCAATGCATTGACAGCAGATGTCAATTGACTTTTCGGGAGTTCCGGACCTAAGATTTGTGTGTAAACGTTTACCAAAAATGTTTGGGAGGATATATGCGTAAAAAAGGATTGCTTTTAATAATACTTGCAATATTGTTTCTGATCCCGGCGTGTCATCGGGCAGACCACGGGGATGATACTGTCGTCACTGTGCTGCCCAATCCGACAGCAGGCACGCCGACAGAAAGTCCGGTACCTACGGAAAGTCCGACGTTGACGGGGACAGAGCCGACCGCCGCAGAACATACAGGGACAACTGTGCCCACTGCGCCGGAAGTGACAGATACTCCTACCCCTACAGCGCCGGCTCCGACAGATATGCCGGAACCTACGGTAACGGAATCTGCAGTGACGCCCACACCCACGCAGGTTCCCTACGAGGGTTATGTCATCGGCAAGGATGTCAACAATAATGATCTCAAAATGACTCCGCAGGAAGCGGATGAATTTGTCATGGCCGGAAATATCCTGAAGCTGTATGACGGATCCTGGTTTGATATCGACGATGACGGAGAGCCGGAGTATGTGAGCATTCAGCCGTACGGGCACTGGGAAGAAAAAAATGGCAAGCATCAATATGTCGTTGAGAAAGATGGGACAATAGAAATCTTGTCCTGGATGCCTGATTGGTGGAAGGAAAAATACGAATTTAAAACACTTTCTGAGATTAATGTATCAGGATATGAGTCCCTAGTTGTGGACAAGTTTTTGAGTAATGATTATGAGTTTTTAGCAAATGCAAGAGAGCGATCAATAGAAAAATGTATCTACGTTGTTTCTTTGGACAAAAAAAACAAGCAAATGATTATCAGAGCGACAATATACTCATCTGAAAACTCAACATGTATTCCATGCGTAGTGCGGATTGAAAATGATGAATTGATATTTAGCGGATGGTTGGGGTGTGAAATTGAAGATTTTATGTTGTCAGATGATTTAACCTTTGATGCAACATTGGTCACAGAAGGAACACTGGGTTTTATGAGAATTCGATCAAAGAATTACTTTGATGGAATTAGTGTTAAAACAAAAGCAATTGGAGTGGATATGAATTATTACTCGGAGCCCCTTATTGTATATGTGGATCAAATAGAACTGACATCGCTGGACGGAACAGCCTACGAAAATGTATACAAAGGTGAAAGTTTAGAATTGGAGCGAGTTGAGATACTTAATCCAGATGACCTTTCGGTGGCATGGAATGAGCGAAATAGAACTGCTTTTGATGGATATCCCCGATTGAAAGATTATAGTTTGGCACCAATTCCTGCAAATACTAACTACAGACTATTTGTAAAAAGAGTTTTAACCGGAGAAAAATACTATGTAGATGACATAAAAGGAATCTTTTATGATAAAGATTTAAAGCCAAATTCCTCATATTGTTTTTTTACCGGTTATTATAAAGGGCAATAAAAAAGAGATAGGAGCATGTTCATGATAAAGAAGTTTTTTGTAGTATTCTTAGTGATATCTATGCTGATTAATTCTCATTATACGGAAGCAGTTCACGCAGATTGTTGGGATGAGACAGCGAATTTAAACAATTATTTTGACAATGCATATGATATTGGTGGTTTCATATTGGGGAATACCACACAGGCAATTTTCCAAGATGGTCTTATTCTTGAAACTAACGGCGGTTCTTTAAGTTCATCTAGTAAAGGATTGTATGATGAAAATGGAAATCGTTTTTTAACAGATTATTTTGTGTCTAATCTTAATGGTTTTACTAACAGTATATATTATACTGTTAACGACTATAACAATGATCGGGTTAGGCTTTATCAAATGGATGTGAATAAAGAAGTTGAAGATTACTGTAATCTAAGACATTTGACAGAATATAACTATACTTATCACTACTTTGATAATTTGGAGATTTCATTGGCTAATCCTGAGGTTGGTGAAAACATCAAATTATACTTTGAAAAAGTCGAAACAGGGGAAAAGGGCTGGATAATTGAAAAAAAGGATATCCATATAGCGCGGATGAAAAAGAGCGATATTATGGCGGATTTGGATATTGCCACACAAATTGAAAGGTGAAGAATACTATGAAAAAGAAACTTATTGCAGCTATAATTGTGACAGTATTGGTGGGAGTTCTTGCGTTCTTCATGGTAGAGCTTGTTCTGTATATGAAGCCGGAAGTGCGTATAGGCTATGATGCACCGATAGGAGGTTTTAATCCCGAAAAAGGGTATAAAAGTACTGCCGTTGTGAGTTTTTACAGCCGCAGCATATTCGGAGAGAATAAGAAGATCTTACAAAAAGCATGGGACTTCGGGAATGAGAGCGGAGAATTCTTCCTTGAATTCGTCAACGAGTATACACTCCCTCTTGTTCTGATCGAGGAAGTACGAAATGAGAATGGGGGCATGGTGGTCACCTTTGACGGCTGGGGAACTCTGGCTGACGGAACCATAGAAGATATACATACCGAAAAACGATATGATTATACGATCACAGATAATATCGATAAGCGGGAACAGTCCGCAGCCGAGATGATCGCATCGTTCGGAAAGCCCTGACTGAAATCTTCTTGGTGCCTTTCACAATTAGAAAAATAAGACTCTTCTGCGCCAAGCAGTAAAGGCAGTGGATGAGACCATTAAATCCTGTATCAAGAATTCTGGGAGAATAACTGAACAGAGTTTTACAAGTAAAATAATGCGAATACCCAAGGGCGGCGATGATGATCGGCCGCCCTTTCTTCGTGCCAGCAGCGCATATCGGTTTAAACTGTCCCTAATCGTCCCTTGATTGCTCAAAACTCCGAAACCCGCATATTTCCGCGGAATTGACAGGGGTGTCAATGGTATTGACAGCAAATGTCAATGCATTGACAGCAGATGTCAATTGACTTTTCGGGAGTTCCGGACCTAAGATTTGTGTGTAAACGTTTACCAAAAACGTTTGGGAGGACATATGCGTAAAAAAGGATTGCTTTTAATAATACTTGCAATATTGTTTCTGTTCCCGGCGTGTCATCGTACAGACCATGGGGATGATACTGTCGTCACTGTGCTGCCCGGTCCGATAACGGATACGCCGACAGAAACGCCGATACCTACGGAAGGTCCGACGCTGACAGGGATAGAGCCGACATCCACGGAACCTATAGGGACAACTGTGCCCACTGCGCCGGAAGTAACAGATACTCCTACCCCGACAGCGCCGGCCCCGACAGAGATGCCGGAACCTACGGTAACGGAATATGCAGCGACGCCCACACCCACGCAGGTTCCATACGAGGGTTATGTCATCGGTAAGGATGTCAATAATAACGAACTCAAAATGACTCCGCAGGAAGCGGATGACTTTGTCATGGCCGGAAATATCCTAAAGCTGTATGACGGATCATGGTTTGATATCGACGATGACGGGGAACCGGAGTATGTGAGTATTCAGCAGTACGGGCATTGGGAAGAAAAAAACGGCCAGCATCAATATGTCGTTGAAAACGACGGAACAAAGGAAGAAATATGGATGCCCGATTGGTGGATGGGTAGTTATCCCCATATGTCACTGACAGAATTAAGTATTACCGGGTACGATCCTCTTATAATGGACAGATTCTTTGTTAATGATGATGAATTCCTGTCTAAAGGGCGAGCTTGCTACTGGGATGAATGCATTTATGTGGTTAGTTTGGATAAAAAGACAAAGCAGATTATTGTCAGAATAACTGAATATACCGAAGAGAATTCATATTGCATTCCTTGTGTGATGCATATTGAGAACGGGAAATGGATAATGTGCGGATGGCTGGGATGTGAGATTGATGATTTTTGTCTTGCAGATGACTTGACTTATGATGTCACTCTGATCACAGAAGCAACTCTGGGCTTTATGAGAATAAAGGCAAAGAATTATTATGACGGCAAAAGAATATAGTCCAAAGTTGTGGGAGTTGACATGGAACCGTATTCGGAGCCTTTGGTTTTGTTCATAGACGAAATAGAACTTACCACAGTAGACGGAACAGGTTATAAATCCGTTTATAAGGGAGATGAAATGGAGTTGGAACGGGTTGAAATACTGACTCCGGAAATTCTTGAGAAGAAAGCTAATGAATGCGAGTTGCTTTCATTTGACTGCTATCCTTATATTGCTTTCCGTGATCCGACATGGGTCAGGGAAGAGCCCGTTTACCGCTTGTTTGTTCACTTGTCCTCAACAAGCGAAGAGTATTATGTGGATGATATTGGCGGAGTTTTCTTTAGTAAAGACGGAAGGATGTTTTCTTCATATCTTTATTTTGAGGGATTATTTAAAAGTCCTTGAATCACTATGATAAAAGAGAAGATGTTTATTAAATGGTTTTGCGGAATATTATTATCTATTGCATTGCTTGCAAGCGGCTTTGTTTGCGAAAAGGAGACTCCGATATATACGGGGGTTACCGAGGAAGGCGTGTATTATGAGGTGTTTGAGGTAAGTAACGGGTTTAAGGATTTATTAACCTTGGCAGATTCCAAGAGAGTGACGATAACGGTCAAGTATGACGGAATAGTTGTTCCACCGCGCACAATGGTGCATACAGAAACCATCGAAGGAGAGAGGTACTCGGGAACGCTCTCGTTAAGTGATGTAAAAGAGCGTAATGGAAAAACGGTGGCAATATACAAGGGGAAGATATATAAAGAAACCTGACCATGATCTTCGGACGAAAATGTAACCCGCCTTGAAAAAACAGCAGCAATATGATACCATGATATGCATGGAAAACATAGGTGGGAAGATTATAGAATTAAGGCAACAAAAAGGTATTTCACAAGCGGAGCTGGCAAGGCAGCTAAATTTTACTGCGTCGGCGGTTTGCAGATGGGAGAAGAATTTACGTACGCCTTCTGATGATGATCTTGTTTTGATAGCAGATTTTTTCGGTGTCACAAAGGAGGTCTTACTTGGCACCGAAGGTGTTTCCGAGTCTGGAACGGATAACGATATCTCCGCGAAGGAAAAAAGGGATCAGCTTAATAGTAATAAGCAAAAAAAGCGAGTTGTTTTCTTTTCTGTTGGAATAATCCTGATTGTAGTCTGTATCTTAACTGTTTTATTGGTTTACAAAAAAACCAGGTTTGTTTTGTTGGAAGAGATAAAAACAGTCGGTGCCTATGGTGAGGCAAATCTACGCCGGAGTTATTTGATACCTGAGCGTTGTAGCGAAGATTCAATGAGCCGCTTTGCCGAGAAACAGAGTAGTGCTTTTGAAACAGAGTCGAAGTTTGATGAATTTGAATCTTTTACCTTTCTGTTTTATGAATCGGAGCAGAGCTACGCGCAGGAAGAAACCTGCTTAATTCATACAGTTTACCGCACCGATGATGTTTTAGAATAGTAATCAGGGGTCAGTCCGTATCGGCTGGCCCCTTTCATCGCGAAAGAAAACACGGGAGTTTTTGAAATGTACCACGGCGACAATTTCCGCATAGCGGATAAAGAGACTTTTGAGTTCAGACTGCCCGAGGGCCGGCCGATGAAGATCCTGCAGCTGACGGACCTGCATCTGGGGTTTCCGTCATCGATTTTTATAAGCAGCTGATACGCTTAAGGCATCTGAACGACGAGCTCAATTACGGCTCCTACCGCATGATCGCGAAGTCAAACCGCCAGGTGATCGCGTTCCTGCGTGAGTATGAGGGCAGGAGGCTGCTGATCGTCGTGAACATGACCGGACGCCCCGCGCGCATAGACCTCGGTGAGCTCGAGTACCGCAAGGGTCATATTATCCTCGGAACTCACGGGAACAGAAGATATTCACGATACTTGTTGCTTGAGCCATACGAAGGGTGCGTTTTCAGGGTGAAAAATGAACGCTGTTCAAACACGCGGAGTTAATAATACTGCTTATGCCGCTAAAACAGTGTCTTTTTCCGGGGTGTCAATAAATTGACACCTCGGAATTTTTATTGACAGTAAATTGTCAATGCATTGACAGCAACTGTCAATTGACTTTTTTGAGTGGTGGAGGATAAGATTTTTGTGTAAACGTTTACGAAAATACGAGATAAAAAAGGAGCATGTTTGTTGGCATGTAATGGGGTATTATTATGAAAGAAAAAATAGTATTAGTATTACGATTTTTATCTAAATATAAGCAGCTCTTAGGACGCGCGTTTTCGACGGCATGTCTTGATGCCAGCATATATTGGATACATATAGAGCATAAGAAAAAAGCTGTACTGATTGAACCTTTTCCGGAATTGACTGCTGAAGAAAGAATAGTATATGTTTCGGAAAAAATCAAAGAGTTAAATATTAAATGTCTCATTATCTGTGTTCTGATAATAATTATAATGTGCTTTCTTAATTTTCTGTGGTTTTTTAAAGGTCGAGAAAATTGTAGCCCTTTTTACTATTGGAAGCACTATTTTAAAATAACACAGAAAAAAGAATCTTGACCGCTAATGAAAGGGGTTAGGGATATAGTATTTTTGGGGAAAATATAAGAAATCAAAGGGAGAACAAAAGTGAAAACAACATACAAAATCGTTATACTAGTCCTGATAATTGCAACCATGCTCATGATAGGATGTAATAATGGCTCTAAGAATGCTCAAATCGTAACACCGGTGACGGAAGCACCGACTGCCGAGGTGGTGACACAGGAAGTAACGACTGATGTAAGAGGAAACGAGGTAACACCTGTAGAAACAGTGAATGTGGTAACACCTAGTCCCGAACCGACTCATGAGGCGAAAAAACAGCCGATAATGGTCGAAGATAGTGATTTTTTTACTATTGATGAAGCAAGCAAAATCGACAATGGTGAATCATTTGAGCTTGGAAATTCAACAGGTTGTATCATCCAGGGTGGAACGAGACTAACTAAAGGCGGTGTCGATTATTATGCATACAAAGATGGTCTTTATGATGCAAAGACAGATCACTATCTAACAGATTATCAGGTTTACAATCTCAACTATTTTGATGAGGTTATATACTATTCTGTTACAGAAAACGGCAAAAGCAGAATAGAAAGATATAACCTTAAAACTGATGAAAGAGAAGTTTTGTATTGGCATTCTACTGAAATATGGGAGATGTATTGTATCAGTAATGATCACATTCTCTTTAATACTGTTTCGGAAGAAAAAAGGAAACAGTATCGCATGGATCTTAATCCTGTAGTTGTTAAAGAGATTGCGTATGATCTTTATGATGCCAATATCATGTCTCTGGTGCCGGCTGCTAATGGTACAGTTCTTATTGGAGGTAAAGATTGGAATTATTCTATTTACGCCGAAAATGTTCTGTTTTGGGATGGAATATATCATGTTTATGAGGATAGCGGATACCTGATCATAACACGTGATGCTCAAATGTGGCAGGTTAATGTAGAGAAACTATTAGATTATGTACACGAGGAAACTGTCAAGTTGGAGCAGGGTAAAATTGACAGGATAGAATTCTCAGGTCTTATTGAAGAATGTAACTTGTATGAAGAAACGACTATGAGCGAGCTCTTCCGGGATAGCCCGCTTTGGGCGCAGGAAAACAACGATGCGGATGTAGTTACACCTATGCAGTTAGGGAATAGTTTTATTACAACTCCTACGCCGGTTGTAGTTCCGTATGAGGGAATTGTAGTAGGCAGAGACGTTAATGACAATGAGCTCCATATGACGCAGGAAGAAGCAGATAGGTTTGTTCTGGAAGGAAATATTCTCAAATTATATGATGGCTCTTGGTTTGATCTTGATGATGACGGCGAACCGGAATATATCAGTATCAGGCCGTATGGAGAGTGGAGTCCGGGCAATTCTCAAAACGGAGAGTATCCCTATGAGAAGTATTTAGTAAATCTAAATGGTGAAGACGTCGATATTAACAGACCTGATGTTTGGACTGATGAAAAACTGTATGCGGTAGAAATATCAGGATACGGTATTAAGTTTATGGAGGACAGCAGGGCGGATGATCTTCCCTGGTTTTCTAACGGCAGGACAGAGCAAAGAGATTATTGCCTGTACATAATCAGTCTTGACAATCAGACAAAGCAGGTAATGATCCGAACCACTATGTACGGACCGGCAGATGAAATGTTTAGCCAGCCGTATGTTTACAGACTGGATAATAAGACTTTGAAAGGATGCGGATGGCTTGGTTGTGAGGTAAAAGACTTCACATTAGAAGAAAATCAGATTTACGGAGCGCAAATTATACTTAGAAATGTAGTACTTGGTCCCATGGTACTCAAAGAAAAGAATCACTTCGACGGGCAGAGAATTGTTTCTGAAATTGAAGGAGTCGATCTGTCTTTTTATCCTGAAAGGTTAAAATTTATCGCCGAAACCATGATACTTAAAATCGCAGATGAAGAAGGGACAATTACAATTAATCATGGCGATGAGTTGGAATTGGTATCGATTGAGCTGTTGAATCCTGACAGTATTAATCAGTATATAAATCAGACGAGCCTCGAGTATACGGAAAAGTATTTTGTTAGCGGCGTTTACGCAACAAGTATAGAGTATTTTGAAAAGAAACTGGTTTGCAGATTATCCTTTAGAATACCTGAAACCGGAGAAATCGGATACGTTGATGAGGTTGATGGTGAACTTGAAAACTGCGTTACCGATGTAATGGGGACTTCTACATATTTTTATGGTTTTGGAAAAGATCCGTGAAACGGAGAAATAGGCTAATTATGCAAGACCGTAATAGTTGAATTTGGTTAAATTATTTACCCTCTTCATCTTCATCAAACTATACAAAAAAGTATTTAACCTGGATCAAAAGGATTGTCATAGCCGCATGTATTTGTCTGGCAGTAACAGGTTCGATCAATATACTGCAGCGATTTGATTATTCTATTGGAGGACGCTGCAGTGCAGAGTCCGGAACCATAGTTGACGGGGTATATTATTATCAGGTCGATCATAGCGGTGTCTGGAGGTATTCTGACGGCGTTGCGGAAAAAGTGCTGAACACGTTTTGGGAAAATGGCGGGTGGTATGTAAACAGTTCCGGCTTGTATTATTGCTATGGTAAAACTGTGTACAGAATGGATCTTGAGACTCTCAAAAGGAAAAAGCTGTTTTCCGTAAAGGACGGAACCCATATAGGATTTAGTCTTACACGGGACGGGAATGTCATTATTACCGTTTACGATAAAAAAGAACATTTCAAATACCAGGTTCTCATAAACGGGGAAAACGGCGATCTGATCGAGCAACTTACCGATAGGATTTCCTATGATTCCAATCTGCCGATGTATACGGGTGTTTATTATCAGGTTGGGGAGCGCCGGATTGAACTGATCCGAAACGGTGGCGATGCTAAAAACTCCCGCTATATGCCTACGGAAAATGGAGAAGCGCTTTTGCCTGCAGGATATTGGGTTTCGGATTTTGGACGAAGCATTGATGGCGTTTTATGCTTTGAAATTCACGAGGATAATGTTGAAGCAACGTGGGCAAAAGAAATGCTGGTTCTGTTTGCTGATGGGAAGACGGTTATTGTGCCGGCGCATCAGGTTTATCATGGGGTTATCGGGCATACGCTCCTGTATTCTCGGCAGGACAGTCAGGAAAACTATGGCAGCAATGGCGTCGGAATCTGGTGTTATGATTCCGATACCGGTGAAACATGGCAGCTTGCGATAGATTCTGAAAGTGAGTTCTATGATTTTACCAACGACAATGAAATGCTCTATTCATGTGTGCCGTGGGGAGATGAACAAACTGCTTGGAAGATCGTTTATGAAGGAAATAAACCGGTATCACTGCAGTTAGTTGATAAGAACATAATAGAGTAGCGAAGGTTTTGGCTTAAAAACATTTCAATTGTAGGACCGTGACTTTATGAAAAACAAGGACATTCAGATTTTGGTGTATTCTTTTCTCCTTTTTATAGCAGCTATAGCATTCTTTTTCTGTCTAAAGGCAATTAATAATAGGCAGCCGATAAACAGAAAAGGAACTGAGAATGTCAGGAAAGCAAGTGACTTGATATCAAGGACTGATACTGCGGATAATAGCTTCGTATCTGATACCGCGTTTTTTTCACAGTTAATAATTGCTGATGGAACGACAGGAAAAAAGAAAGAGCTGAATGATGATCAAAAAAATAAATTGTTTGATATACTGAAAGAGACTGAACTGGTTCAGGAGCAGGTATTTGACGGCGATCACGGAGGATGGAGATATAGTCTTTCCTTTATTAGTCAGGAAGGTGGAAAGAAAGCGACCATGATATTGTATGGTCCCTCTGCGTGCGAGATTGATAGGGACGAATACCGTCTGATAGCTAATGGGGAATCATTATGTGATTATTGTAATTATGTCCTGAGCGAAAGTGAGGATAAATGAATGGAAAAGCGAGGCTTTACGACAGCAGCCTTCTGAGTGACATGATATCATCCTTTGAGGGCAGGCCCGATGAGAATGCGGATGCGCTGCCGGCGCAGACTGCGGTCTTTAAGGCATCGTCATACGAGCCGGTCTCGAGCCAGCCGTAGATAAACCCGGCGACCATGGCGTCTCCGGCACCTACGGGATTG
>JAEEGL010262642.1_pt1 | contig 10991 bp, 13 predicted proteins | sample 9134231 | NCBI WGS metagenome assembly JAEEGL01 (sample SAMN16246548, study PRJNA631951) | gut metagenome | biome: gut microbiome; feature: rumen; material: fiber-attached | host: Bos | place: Iran: Karaj | collected 2018-10 | reverse complement strand
GTCTTGAGGTCTGCCTGGATGCCGGCGCCTCCGCCGGAATCGCTTCCGGCGATTGATAATGCTGTGTGCATCGTTTTTGTCTCCTTTACGATTGTCTGCATTACTTTTCTTTCGCGACAGAGAGTGGTGCCCCCGGTCTGCCGCGCCGGTCAGCTTCACCCGAGAGTGGAAGCGAACCGCCAAAATGCTCCTGTATCCTGAAAATCCGTCAGGTAGAGATCGGCCAGGTCCCGGATTTCCGCCTGACCGCTCTCGTGGCGGTCGTAGACGGCGGCGACTCGGAACCCATCCCGCTTCGCCGTCCGGACGGCGTAGAGCGCGTCCTCAAAGACCACCGTATCTTCCCGGCGGGTGCCCAAATGCCGGAGGGCTGCCCGGTAGACGGCGGGGTCCTCCTTGCCTCGGCCCGCGTCGGCGCAGTCGAAGACGGCGGAGATATACGCCCGGATGCCGCAGTGATCCAGAGCCGTCTCGATCAAAGGCCGGTCCGTCAGGGTGGCGACGCAGATACCGACGCCTCGCGCCCGCAGTTTCTGCAAGAATTCCTGCACGCCGGGCTTGGGCCGGACCTCTGTCCGGTAAAACCGCTCGATGATGCCGCGCATGCCGTCCATGATCTCCTCCGCCGTCCGTTGAATACCGTAGCGCGTCCGGCAGTAGTCAGCGGCCTGCTCCAACGTCAGGGGCTTGAGGGCTTCGTCCAGGTCCTCCTCCGGCACGCAGCCCACGCTGCGCAGATAGCTCTCCCCCACGCCGCGCCAGAAATCCGTGGAGTCCAGCAGCGTGCCGTCCGCATCGAAGATCGCGCCCCGGATCATGACTCCGCCACCCCCCGGGCGGCCGGAAGCAGGGCCGCAGCGGCAGCCCGAATGTCTTGTGCCGCAAAGAGTGCGGAGATCACGGCGAGCCCAGCCGCGCCGCAGCCCCGCAGGGACGCCGCGTTCTCCTTCGTGATGCCGCCGATGGCCACGCAGGGGATGGAGACGGCGGCGCAGATCGCCTTTAATTGCTCCGTGGTGATCCGAAGAGCATCTCCCTTGGTGGGCGACGGGAACACCGCCCCCACGCCCAAATAGTCCGCCCCGGCACGCTCCGCCGCAATCGCCTGTTCCACGGTCTTGGCCGTCGCGCCGACGATAAAGTCCGGTCCCGCCCGGCGGCGGACCTCCGCCACCGGCAGGTCCCCCTGCCCCACGTGGATACCGTCCGCCCCGCTCTCCAGCGCCGCCGTCAAATCGTCGTCGACGAGCAGAGGTACGCCGTAACGATGACAGAGTTCCTTCATTTCTCTGGCCTCCTGTACAAGAGCCGCCGGGGCCAGATCCTTTTCCCTCAGCTGCACCAGCGTCACGCCGCCCCGCAGGGCGTCCTCGAGCTGCTGCAGCAGCGTCTGCCGGCCTGTCCAGCGCCGGTCCGTCACGGCATAGAGCAAGAGCCGCTCCCGTTCGATCATAATCATCTCACCTCGCAAGGGCATCCAGATAGCGCCCCGGGTCGTCGCATGTCATCAGGCCGCTCATCACGCAGGCCCCGGCAGCCCCGGCGGCGCGGACGGCGGCGATATTTTCAGGTCCGATCCCGCCGATGGCATAGACGGGGATCGACACGGCGGCGCAGACCTGCCGCAGGAAATCCAGTCCCCGGCCCGGTGTCCCCGCCTTGCAGGCGGTGTCGAACACATGACCCGCCGTGATGTAGGTACAGCCCAGTTTCTCCGCCTCCCGGGCCTCCGTCGGGGAATGGCAGGAGGCGCCAAGGGTGGTGAAAAAATCCCGCTCCGCCGCCGGCAGCGCCCGCAGGAGCGGCAGCGGCAGATGGAGCGCGGAGACCTCCAGCGCCCGGGCCGCCGCCGGAGAGCCGTGGAGGATGCAGGGAACGCCCTTCGCCCGGCAGATGGCCAGGACCTCCCGCGCCAGAGCCGTATAGTCCGCCTCCGGCAGGTCCTTTTCCCGCAGAATCACCGCCGCCGGCCGGGCCGCCGCGATCTTCTCCGTCCGCCGCAGAAAATCCTCCCGGCAGAGGGCGCGGTTCGTCACACAGAGGATGTCAGACATAGAGGTAGTCGTTGAGGACCGGCTGCAGGCCCGCGTCTGCCATGTCCCCGTACATCCGGTCCAGGCTGCGGTCGTCGCAGATCTCGAACTGCTCGTCGCCCTGCGCGTCCTCCGTCTCCTTTCCGCTGTATTTGCTCTCGTGGTCCCCGATGCCCGTGGACACGCCGGCAGAAATCTTCGTGGCGGCGATCTTCACGATGCCGTTGCGGAAGGACGCGCTCTCCCGGGAGGAAACCGTGATCCCCGCGAAGGGCAGGAAGATCCGGTAGGCGCAGAGGATCTGGCAGAGCTGCCGCTCGTGCACGTCCAAGGGGTCGATCTTATCATTGTTGATGATGGGCCGCAGCCGGGGACAGGAGAGGGAGATCTCCGCGTGGGGATACTTCCGCTGGAGATACCAGGCGTGCAGTGCGGTAGCCAGCGCGTCCCGGCGGAAGTCCGCCAGCCCCAGCAGCGCGGAAAAGGCCACGCCCCTCATCCCGCCCAGGAGCGCCCGCTCCTGGGCGTCGAAGCGGTAGGGCCATACCCTCTTGTGTCCCGCTAAATGCAGCTGCTCGTAGCGTTCCGGGTCATAAGTCTCCTGAAACACCGTCACATAGTCCGCGCCGCATTCGTGCAGATACCGGTACTCCTCCGTGTTGACGGGGTAGATCTCCAGCCCCACCATGCGGAAATACTTCCGGGCCAGCTTACAGGCCTCTCCGATATAGTCGACGCTGCTCTGCCCCCGGCTCTCGCCGGTCAGGAGCAGGATCTCCTCCATCCCGCTTCGGGCGATCACCTGCATCTCATGCTCGATCTGCGTCATGTCCAGCTTCATGCGCCGGATGTTGTTATAGCAGTTGAAGCCGCAGTAGACGCAGTAATTCTCACAGTAATTGGCGATATAGAGCGGCGTGAAGAGGTAGACCGTGTTGCCGAAATGGCGGCTGGTCTCAAGCCGCGCCCGCTGTGCCATCTCCTCCAAAAACGGCTCCGCCGCCGGGGAAAGCAGGGCTTTTAAGTCCTCCACGGTGCAGCTCTCCCGCGAGAGGGCCGCCCGCACGTCCACGGCGGTATAGCGCGCGGGATCATAGGCGCGCATCTGCGCCAAGACCTGCTCCCGCACGTCGGATTCGATCACTTCCATGCCCGGCAGATAGGCCATGGGGTCCGTCCGGGCGGCGGGGTCCGTCTCCAGACGGTGCTTCCGCTCCCTGGCCGCCGGGGCAAGGTGGGAATCGTCCACAAGAAATCGCTGGTCCATCACGTTCGCCTCTCAATCATGCAGGAATCCCGTCAAAGGATCGGAGGCCGAGGCCCCCCGGGTGAGCACCCGGCCCAGCCCCGCCAGATACGCCTTCCGCCCCGCCTCGATGGCCTGCCGGAAGGCCGCCGCCATGAGGGGAAGATCGCCGGCGGTGGCCAGAGCCGTGTTGGCCATGATGGCCGCCGCGCCCATCTCCATGGCCTCGCAGGCCTGGGAGGGCCGGCCGATGCCCGCGTCCACGATGACGGGCAGGTCGATCTCGTCGATGAGGATTTGAATGAACTCCCGGGTCGCCAGCCCCTTGTTGGACCCGATGGGAGCCGCCAGGGGCATCACCGCCGCCGCGCCGGCCTGTACCAGGTCCCGGGCGACGTTCAGATCCGGGTACATGTAGGGCAGGACAATAAAGCCCTCCTTCGCCAAAATCTCCGTGGCCCGGATTGTCTCGCCGTTGTCCGGCAGCAGATACTTCGAGTCCCGCATGATCTCGATCTTGACGAAGTCGCCGCACCCCAGCGCCCGGGCGAGCCTTGCGATCCGCACGGCCTCCTCCGCCGTCCGGGCCCCGCTGGTGTTGGGCAGCAGCGTGACGCCCTCGGGGATATAGTCCAGGATGTTCTCCTGCTCCCGGGTCTGGGCCCGTCGGACCGCCAGGGTGATGATCTCCGCCCCGGCGTCCCTCACCGCCGCCTCGATGAGGCGCAGGGAGTATTTGCCGGAGCCGAGGATGAAGCGGGAGTGAAATTCGTGCCCGCCTAAAACAAAAGTATCCGTATTCAAAGAAAAATTCCTCCTTTAGTAACCGCTGATTCAATGCGGTTACTCTAAGTCAGGGTTTCGATTCACCGGCCAGAAGCCGCAGGGTCATGTGGGCCTGATGGGCGGCACAGAGCATCACCCGGGGAGCAAAGAGCGCCGGCCCGGCCTCCGCATCACTGACGCCGTCGCCGCAGAGATAAAAACGCTCCGCGACCCGGCGGGTCGTGATCTGATTCCCGCTCGCCAGCCCCGCCATACCGGAGGCCGCCACGAGATATGCCCCCGGCAGCCGTTCCAGCACGGTATTGGCCAGCATGGCCTTGTTCTCCGGTCGGTCGAAGGCCTCACAGATCACGTCGGCCTCCCGCAGAAGCTCCGCCGCATTCTCCTCCGTGACCCGGACCGTGCGGGTCTCCAGTTCGACATAAGGTGCGACGGCCCGCAGATTCTCCGCCAGCGCCTCCGTCTTGTACCGCCCGAGCTGGTCCGCACGGTACTGCTGGCGGTGCAGGTTGGTCAACTCCACCCGGTCGAAGTCGATCAGGAGCAGCCGCCCCACCCCTGCCCGGGCCAGGGCCACGGCGATGTGGGAGCCGAGGCCCCCCAGGCCGCACACCGCCACCGTAGCGGCGGAAAACCGCGCCTGCAGCTCCGGTCCGTGCCGCTCCGTGAGCGCCTTATAAAATTCCTCTCTGGACGGGATCATCTCAGCCACCGCCCACAAAGCTCACGATCTCGACGACGTCCCCGTCCTCCAGCACTGTGGTGTCATAGGCCGTCCGGGGAACGATGGAGCCGTTCCGCTCCACCGCCAGACGCAGGGGGTTATAGTTCCCCGCCGCCAGACAGGCGGAGAGGGTCTGCCCTGCCGCGTCGCGGCTTTCTCCGTTGATCATCACCATTGTCTTGCCCTCCTGAAAAAACGGAGGAGCCGTCACCTGGACCGCTCCTCCGTGTCGTACATGCGCATGGCACTTCCCTACGTTGGCATTATCCAAGTCAGGTCATCGGTCGAAGGTCCCACCTTCCTCTCAGCCTGTTCCACAAGCTCCCGCGTTTATCTCCGTATTCTCTTGTCCTGTCTGATATATTATACCCTGGGTCGCAAAATTGCAACCCTATTTTACAGCGCTTCCTTCATGTGCCGCACAAAGGCGCCCACGTGGGGCGGCGCCTCCCGGCCGTACTGCGCCACAAGCTTGACGACGGCGGAGCCCACGATGACGCCGTCGGCCACGGCGGCCACGCTGTGCGCCTGCTCCGGCGTGGAGATGCCGAAGCCGATGGCGCAGGGGATGTCCGTGTTCGCCCGGACCACCGCCACGATGGAGGCGAGGTCGGTGGTGATCTCGCTGCGGGTGCCGGTAACGCCCAAGCTGGAGACAAGGTAGAGAAATCCCTCCGCCTCCGCGGCGATCCGGGCGACCCGGTGCTCCGAGGTGGGGGCGATCAGGCTGATGAGCGCCACGTCGTATTGCCGGGAGAGGGGCAAAAACTCCTCCTTCTCCTCAAAGGGCAGGTCCGGCAAGATCAGCCCGTCCACGCCCACGGCGGCGCAGGCGGAGAAAAACCGCTCCTCGTCGGAGGAAAAGACCACGTTGGCGTAGGTCATGAACACCAGCGGCACCGTCACGTCCCGGCGCAAGTCCCGGACGAGATCGAAGATCTTATCCGTGGTGACCCCGCCGGAGAGGGCCCGCAGGCTGGCCTCCTGGATGACCGGCCCCTCCGCCGTGGGGTCGGAGAACGGGATGCCCAGCTCGATGAGGTCCGCGCCGGCGGCGGCCATTTCCCGGACACAGGCGGCGGTGGTCTCCAAATCGGGGTCCCCGCAGGTGATAAAGGGAATGAACGCCTTGCCCCCGGCAAAGGCGGTTTTGATCTTATTCATACAGCTCCTCCCCCCGATACCGGGCAATGGCGGCACAGTCCTTGTCGCCCCGGCCGGATATCGTGATGACGATGATCTTGTCGCTCCCCAGCGTGGGAGCCAGCTGCCGGGCATAGGCCACGGCGTGAGCCGACTCGATGGCGGGGATGATCCCTTCGGTCCTCGCCAGATACTCAAAGGCGCAGACGGCCTCCTCGTCCGTGACGGGCACATACTCCGCCCGGCCGATGTCGTGGAGCCAGGCGTGCTCCGGCCCGACGCCGGGATAGTCCAGCCCGGCGGAGATGGAGTACACCGGCGCGATCTGGCCGTATTCATCCTGGCAGAAATAGCTCTTCATGCCGTGGAAGATGCCCAGCCGTCCGGTGTTCACCGTGGCGGCCGTCTCGAAGGTGTCGATGCCCCGGCCCGCCGCCTCGCAGCCGATCAGTCGCACCTGTGGATCGTCGATGAAGTGATAGAAGCTGCCGATGGCGTTGGAGCCGCCGCCCACGCAGGCGATGACGGCATCCGGCAGCCGCCCCTCCTTCTCCATCATCTGCGCCTTGATCTCCCGTGAAATCACCGCCTGGAAGTCCCGCACGATGGTGGGGAACGGATGGGGTCCCATGACGGAGCCGAGGCAGTAATGGGTGTCGTCGATGCGGCTCGTCCACTCGCGCATGGCCTCCGACACGGCGTCCTTCAGCGTAGCGGTGCCGGTCTTCACGGGGACCACCGTGGCCCCCAGCAGGCGCATCCGGTAGACGTTCAGGGCCTGCCGCCGCGTGTCCTCCTCGCCCATGAAGACCACGCACTCCATGTCCATCAAAGCTGCGGCGGTGGCGGTAGCCACGCCGTGCTGTCCCGCGCCGGTCTCCGCGATCAAGCGGGTCTTTCCCATCTTTTTCGCCAGCAACGCCTGTCCCAGAACATTGTTGATCTTGTGGGCGCCGGTGTGGTTCAGGTCCTCTCGTTTAAGATAAATCTTCGCCCCGCCCAGGTCCCGGGTCATCCGCTCGGCATGATACAGCCGGGAGGGCCGCCCGGCGTACTCGTTGAGCAGCTCCGTCAGCTCCGCATTGAAGCCCGGGTCGTTCTTCAAACGGTCATAGGCCGCCTCCAGCTCGATGACGGCGTTCATCAGCGTCTCCGGGATGTACTGCCCGCCATGCCGGCCGAAGCGCCCTCTTGGATTGGTCATGGTAACTCCTTCTCTCTTACGGCGCTCACAAACGCCTCCATTTTTCGGGGGTCCTTGACCCCGTCGGTCTCGATGCCCGTGCTCACGTCCACGGCATAGGGCCGCAGCCGCTCCACGGCCTCGCCCACATTTCCGGGCTCCAGTCCGCCCGCCAGAAAATACGGGCGGCTCACTTGATCCAACAGGTCCCAGTCGAAGACGGTCCCCGTCCCCGCCCCTGCATCCAGCAGGATATGCTCCGCCGGGCTCCGCTCCGCGGTGCGGATGTCCTCTGCCGTCCGGATACGGAAGGCCTGAATGAGCGGCCGGTCTGTCCTCTCCCGCAGGCGGGCGAGATACGCCGCGTCCTCCCCGCCGTGAAGCTGGGCCAGGTCGATGACGCCCGCGTTCAGCAGCGCCGCCACCCGCTCCGGCGGCTCGTCCGCGAAGACGCCCACGGCCAGGATACCGGGGTCGAGCCGCACCCGCAGGGCCGCCGCCGTCTCCGGCGGGACATACCGGCGGCTCGTCTCGGCAAAGACGAAGCCGACATAGTCCGGCCGCAGGGCGTTGGCGGCCTCGATGTCCTCCGCTCGCCGGAGGCCGCACAGCTTGATTTTCGTCATCGCGCCGCCCTCATGGCCGCCAGCAGGGCCCCCTTGTCCGGGGCGCGCATCAGGCTCTCCCCCACCAGGGCCGCGTCGGCCCCGATCCGGCGGATCGCCGCGGCGTCCTCCGGCGTCTTCACGCCGCTCTCCGCTACATACACGCACTCCGGCGGCACCCGATCCCGCAGCCGGGCCGCGTTGGAAAAGTCCACGGTAAAATCCTTCAGATTTCGATTATTCACGCCGATGATCCGCGCCCCGGCGGACACGGCGGCGTCGAGCTCGCTCTCATCGTGAGTCTCCACCAGGGCCGCCAGCCCCAGCTCAGAGCAGACGTCCAGATACCGCCGCAGCGTTTCCTCGTCCAGCAGCGAACAGATCAGCAGCACGGCGTTTGCTCCCATGACCCGCGCCTGATAGATTTGGTATTCGCTGACGGTAAAATCCTTCCGCAGCATGGGCGTCCCGACGGCGGCGCGGATGTCCCGGAAGATATCATCCGAGCCCAGGAACCACTTGGGCTCCGTCAGGCAGGAGATGGCGTCCGCCCCCGCCGTCTCATACGCCCGGGCAATCTCCGCATAGGGAAATTCCGGCGCGATGAGCCCCTTGGAGGGTGAGGCCCGCTTCACCTCGCAGATGAAGGACAGTCCGGGCCGTTTCAGCGCCTCCGTGAAGGCCGCCCCGCCGCCGGGTCCGGCGGCCAGGGCCCGCTCCCGCAAAAGCGCCTCCGGCGTCGTCTCGCGATCCGCCGCCACCCGTTCCCGGGCGTGGTCGGCCAACTGCTCCAATATGGTCATCCCGGCACCTCCGTTCAGGACGCGGCGGGCCGGTTGCTGACAGTGATCAGCGTCTCCAGCGTCTTCGTCGCCGCCCCGCTGTCGATGATCGACGCCGCCAGGGCGACTCCCTCCGCCATGCTCTCCGCCTTGCCGTCCAGGTACAGTGCCGCGCCGGCATTCAGCAGCACCGCGTTCCGGCGGTGACCCCGGTCCTCCCCCTGCAATACGGCGCGGGTGATGGCCGCATTCTCCGCCGGCGTGCCGCCGGCCAGATCGGAGCGGCTGCAGCGGGTCATGCCGAAATCCTCCGGCGCGATGACATAGCGCTTGAACCAGCCGTCCTTGATTTCACAGACCGTGGTGGGTGCGCTCAGGGAGATCTCATCCAGCTTATCCTGCCCGTAGACCACCATGCCCCGCTCCACACCCAATTCGATGAGCACCTGGGCCAGGGGCTCCACTAAATACTCGTCATAGACGCCCAGCAGCTGCCGCTTGGGGCTGCACGGGTTTGTGAGGGGGCCTAAAATATTGAATACCGTTCGAAAGCCCAGCTCCCGCCGGATGGAGCCCACGTACTTCATGGAGGTGTGGTATCGCTGGGCGAATAAGAAGCACATCCCTGCCTCCCGCAGCAGCTCCACGCACCGCTCCGGACTCTGGTCGAGGTTGACGCCCAGGGCCTCCAGGCAGTCCGCCGTCCCGCATTTGGAGGAGGCGGCCCGGTTGCCGTGCTTGGCGACCTTCACTCCTCCCGCCGCCGCCACCAGGGCGGAGGTGGTGGAGATATTGAAGCTGCCGGCGTTGTCCCCGCCGGTACCCACGATCTCCAGCACGTCCATGCCGGTGTCCACCCGAATGGCATGGTCCCGCATGGCGGCGGCGCAGCCGGCGATCTCGTCCTTCGTCTCGGCCCGGGCGCTCTTGGTGGACAGCGCCGCCAGGAATGCGGCGTTCTGGGTGGCGCTGGTCTCGCCGCTCATGATCTCGTTCATGACGGTATAGGCCTCGTCATAGGTGAGGTCCTCTTTATTCACGATCTTTACAATGGCTTCCCTGATCATACCGCACACCCTCCCCGCACGTCCAGAAAGTTTTTCAGTATCGTCCTGCCGTCCGGCGTCATGATGCTCTCCGGGTGAAACTGTACCCCGAAGATGGGATACTCCCCGTGCTGCACCGCCATGATCTCCCCGTCCTCCGTCCGGGCGGTAACGGCGAGGCACGCCGGCAAAGCCGCCTCTTCCGCCGCCAGGGAGTGATACCGCGCCACCGGCATCTTGTCGGGACAGCCGGCAAAGAGCGGGCAGGTCTTGTCCGCGGTGACGACGGACTGCTTGCCGTGCATCAGCCGCTTGGCATAGGTCACGACGCCGCCGAAGGCCGCGCAGATGGCCTGATGGCCCAGGCAGACGCCCAGCGTCGGGATCGTCCGCCCCAGCTCCCGGGCCGCCTCCATGGTCACGCCGGCCTTCTCCGGCCGTCCCGGTCCCGGCGAGAGGATGATGTGAGTGGGCCCTAATGCCCGAATTTCCTCCACTGTCAGCTCGTCGTTGCGGATGACCCGGATGTCCGGCTCCAGCTCCCCGATGAGCTGATAGAGATTATAGGAAAAGCTGTCGTAATTGTCGATCAGCAGCACCATCGCTCACCCACCCTCCTGCGCCAGCTCCAGCGCCCGCAGGGACGCCATCGCCTTGTTCAGACATTCCTCATACTCCCGCTCCGGCACGGAGTCGGCCACGATGCCGGCCCCGGAGCGCACGAACACCTTTCCGTTCTTCTTGTAGGCGATCCGGATAGCGATGCAGGTGTCCATATTGCCGGTAAAGTCGATGTACCCGATGGCCCCGCCGTAGATGCCCCGCTTGTTGTTCTCCAGCTCGCCGATGAGCTGGCAGGCCCGAATTTTCGGCGCGCCGGAGAGGGTGCCCGCCGGCAGCACCGCCTCGATGGCGGAAAGGGCGTCGAACTCCTCCCGAATTTCGCCCCGGACCGTGGAGCCGATGTGCATCACATGGGAGTAGCGCTCGACGGTGTGCAGCCGCTCCACCTGCACGGTGCCGAATTTGGAAACCTTGCCCAGGTCGTTCCGGCCCAGATCGACAAGCATATTGTGCTCCGCCAGCTCCTTTTCGTCGGAGAGGAGCTCCGCTTCCAGCGCCCGGTCCTCCTCCTCCGTCCTGCCCCGGGGCCGGGTCCCCGCCAAGGGGAACGTGTGCAGGATGCCGTCCTCCAGCTTCACCAGCGTCTCGGGGCCGGCCCCCGCCACCTCCACGTCCGTCCCGGAGAAGTAGAACATGTAGGGCGACGGGTTGATCGTCCGCAGGATGCGGTACGTATTCAGCAGACTGCCCTCAAAGGGGGCCGAGAGGCGGTTGGAGAGGACGATCTGGAAGATATCCCCCTCCCGGATGTACTGCCGGGCCTTCTCCACCATGGCGCAGTACTGCTCCCGGTCGAAGAGGGGCGTCACCGGTCCCCGG
>JAEEGL010186332.1_pt1 | contig 10991 bp, 9 predicted proteins | sample 9134231 | NCBI WGS metagenome assembly JAEEGL01 (sample SAMN16246548, study PRJNA631951) | gut metagenome | biome: gut microbiome; feature: rumen; material: fiber-attached | host: Bos | place: Iran: Karaj | collected 2018-10 | reverse complement strand
GCGCCCATGTTCTCATATGAATCCTCAAGCTCGATCTCTTTGGCGATTGTAACACCGTCGTTTGTGATTGTAGGAGCACCATAGCTCTTGTCGAGAACTACATTTCTACCTTTAGGTCCAAGTGTTACTCTTACTGTATCAGCAAGCTTATTAACGCCTTCTACCATAGCTGTGCGGGCGTCAGCGCCGTACTTAATTGTCTTTGCCATTTTTGTTTTCCTCCAAAAATTATTCTAATAATCAAATATGAGATTATTTATTTTTGATGATAGCTAATATGTCGTTCTGCTTAACGATGATGTATGTTACGTCATCAAGCTTAACTTCTGTTCCTGCATATTTTGAATAGATGACATTGTCACCCTTCTTAACCTGCATCTTAACTTCCTTGCCATCTACTACTCCGCCAGGACCTACAGCGATAACCTCAGCCTGCTGTGGCTTCTCCTTCTCAGCGCCTGGAAGAACGATTCCTGATTTTGTAGTCTCTTCAGCCTCAAGAGCCTTAAGTACAACTCTGTCTGCAAGTGGTTCTAACTTCATAATAAAGCCTCCTTATGTAAATATAATTTATTTACTTTTAATTGTTTGTTAGCACTCTTGTTGAATGAGTGCTAACCCACAAAACTTATTTTATAACAATACCCTTGAAAGTCAAGACTTTTATAGATATTTAATACTTTTTTATAAGCAGTAAATTGCATTATCTATGCTATAGCCCCATAATAGCCTTAACAAGGTATGTATTGTTGTCAGGAAATGGATTTTCTGACGTTTGCAAGCAGCAAACAATCTCTCAAGGAGGTGAAAATATATGAGTACTAATTTCTTTAGCAGTTTATCAGGAAATTTCGACTACGTCTCGAGCATGAGCGGTCTTTTGTCCGATTATTCCAGCATCAAAAACGGATCATATGGCACACTTATGAAATCTTATGTAAATAAGGTTGGTAATAAAGCTGCGCTTAATGCATATCGCGAAACCGGTTCAACAACCACAGGGGTTGAGAGCACAACAGGTACTTCCGTTTCGAAGAAGTCCTCTTCCGCATCGAAATCCAGTTTCCTTGACAGTTACCTGAAGGATGCTACAAAAGCTGCGGAAAAAGAGAAGACGTCAGCAAGTACATCTACTTCTTCAGAAACTGCTTCTACCACAACTACTACAGCAGCTACAAGTACGGACAAATATGCCAAGTATAAATCTTCCTGGCTGGATGATCAGCTTAAACAGTACGATAAAGATGCCAACAAGACCACTGCCGCTGATACATCGGTAGCTTACGATACAACCATCTAAAGCCTACAAATCCGCAACGGATCGATATAGAAAAAAGGAATGTTCTGTTTCCTAACACACTCCCTGCAGAACATTCCTTTTTTCATGTCTTTTTTATAATTCGAGCCCGTCAGGATAAATCAGTTGCCCTCATCATCATGCGGAATCTCTTTTCCATGAAGATCTATGTAGTTTTCTTTTAATGCAATAGCCCAGTATTTCTCAGGAATATTGGGCCACCTCACAACTCCTCTTTCCTGCTCGCAAAGCCTCATGGCCCTTAACAGCACGGTCTGATTCAGATCAACGCCTGTCCTTATGGTGTGCATGCTTACTGCCGCCCAGGCAGGCGCATACTTACAAAGCTCCGAGGCCTTATAATCCCTTATTATCTGTCTTCTGTTGTACTCAAGCTGGATGTACTCCTCTTCCCAGCTCTTGGCATTTCCGTGAATAATGCAGAACTGAGTCTTTCCGCCAAATCCCATCGGAAGTCCTATGGAACCGGGGTTTATACCTTTTTTGCCACGGTAGACATAGGTACCCTGCACATGTGTATGACCGTGTAAAAGAACAGTCGTATGAAGGTGGGACAAGGCTCTTTTCGTATTTCTTTTCTCATTGTAGAGAAGTTCGCTGGTGTCCGTCAGTGAGCCATGGCAGTACTCAAAGCCGGGCATTCCCTTCTGTTGGAAAATACCGCTGTTAGGCAGTGACTCAAACAGGGCGAAGTCCTTGTCCGTGAGATTTTCATAAGTATAAAGAAGGCTTCCGCTGGCAGAGCCCTTTCGCCAGCTGCCCTCGCCGGTCCTGCGGTAATTGAGGAGATATTCCTCGCGATTTCCACGGATGATGGTGGTGTTGAAGTACTGTTTCAGGACATATATAAGTTCCATGGTTTTCTGCGGATTTGGGCAGTCGGAAACATAGTCGCCAAGGAGAAGGAAGTTCGTGATTCCCTTGCCAACCGCATAATCAATGCACGCCTGAAGCGCCTCATAATTTCCATGAATGTCACTAAATACCGCTATATCCATGTAGTCTCCGTGTGAGAGGACGCATCATGATATCCATATGTTCCGTCCTCCGACGATTTGCAAGCAAATCCAATCGGACGGATACACATGGATATTCATGATGCTGTCTTTGTATTCCTGAAGATATATATTACAAAGGTTTATTTACATAGTAGCTCTATATTACATAAAAATCTAAGTTACATTAATACAGTATCCACAGAAGTTTCATCGAATTGCTTCGTGAAGAGTTCGTAATAGTAGCCACGTTTAGCCATTAGTTCTGTGTGGTTGCCGCGTTCGATGATCTTGCCGTCGTTGACCACGAGAATTACGTCGGCGTCAACGATTGTTGAAAGGCGGTGGGCAATCACAAATGAGGTACGCCCCTTAGTCACTGTTACGATTGCGTCCTGAATTGCCTTCTCAGTTACAGTATCAATCGAAGCGGTAGCTTCGTCAAGAACAAGAATCTTTGGATCGGCGAGAATTGCTCTGGCAAAAGAAAGAAGCTGCTTCTCTCCTGTAGAGAGCATGTCGCCGTCCTCTCCAACGTCGCTATCCAGACCCTTATCCATACGCTTAACAATGCCATCAGCTGCAACCAGCTTAAGCGCGTTCCAGATTTCTTCCTCAGTAGCATCGGGTTTACCATACTTCAGGTTATCCCTTACTGTCCCCGAGAAAAGATGTGGTGTCTGGAGCACATATCCGATGTTGGAATGAAGCCACAGCTGTGATCTCTCAGCAGCATCCCGGCCATCAATAAGCACTGTTCCCATGGTGGGCTTAAAGAATCTGCATACCAGATTTACCAGCGTGGACTTACCTGCGCCGGTCTCTCCCACAATAGCAATGTTGCTGCCCTGTGGTACCTTGAGATTAAAGTGCTCAAGCACATATTCCTCTCCGTCCGGATATTTGAAGGTAACATCCTTAAACTCCACATCACCGTGAAGGGGCTCCCAGTTCTCCTTTTTGGGATTAAAGGTGTCGCCGTATTTCTCGATAACTTCCGGAGTATCGAACACGTCGGATTCGGTTTCAAGAAGCCTTGTAAGTCTCTCCACATTTACCTGAACTGCGATGAGCTCTGACAATGTGACGATAACATTCTGTACCGGCTCCATAAGTCCCAGTGCATAGGATAAAAAGACTGAGAGGGTTCCTATCTGAATTACGCCATCCGTGGTAATCTTTCCTCCGCGCCACAGTACCAGTGCCAGCGCAAAGCTGGACATCATCGTAATCGCGGAAGTGAAGAACGCCGAATAATGAGTTGCGTGAACCGAAGTGGACCTCATCTTCTCAGTATCTTTTTCAAAGTCATCCTGGATCTTATCCTCGATAACCAGAGTCTTTATGGCCTTAGCTCCGGTAATTCCCTCGTTGAAATTACTGGTAATTGTTGAGTTGATCTCTCTGATCTTTCTGTTGAGTACCACCAGCTTTGTCTGAAAATACATAACAAGCAAAACCGCGATTGGCACCAGTATCATTACAATCAACGCCAGCTTGTAGTTTAGTACAAGCATCATAATCAGGACGCTGACAATATAGGCGCCGTTCCAGATGATATCCATCATTCTCCAGGACACCATGACACCTATTTTACCTGTATCGCTCATAACTCTTGCGTGGATATAACCTACATTGTTCTGGTTGAAATACGCAAAGGAAAGAGTCTGCAGATGGCTAAAAGCCGCATCCCTAAGATCCCTGTCCATGTACATCTCGACTTTTCCGCACATATACACGGAAATAAAGTTATCAACAGTCTGAAACACCAGAATAGCCATGTACAGAATAACGAAGGTAGTTAATCCCTGCAACGTTCCTTTTCCAACGAAGTTATCCAGCGCATACCTGTTAAAGATCGGGTAAATCGAGTCTATCAGCGAGCTTAAGATTCCCAGAGCAACCATAAAGATTATCATGGGAACATAAGGCTTTATATATGGATATAATTTGGGTATTCCGAAAAACGGAAGTTTAATGTTCTTTTCTTTCTCTTTCATAAACAGTCCTATATTTTCCCGGGTTAATCAGGTTCCCTGCATCTGAATGTCGTAAATCTTCTTGTAGATGCCGCCGGTTGCCAATAGTTCCTCATGTGTTCCCTGCTCGGCAATCCTTCCGTGATCAAGGACAATGATATGGTCAGCATGCATCAAAGTCATAATTCTGTGAGATATGAGCACCACGGTTGAATCTCCCACGTTTTCAGACAGCGCATGTCTTATCTTGGCATCTGTCTGAGTATCAACTGCGGATAAAGAATCATCGAATACCATCACAGGCGGCTTTCCAACCAGCATCTGCGCGATGGCTGTTCTCTGCTTCTGACCGCCGGACAAGGTCACGCCTCTTTCTCCCACATAGGTCTCATAGCCCTGATTAAAGCTTTCAATCGTCTCATCCAGAGCCGCAATCTTAGCCGCATTTCTGATCTCTTTCATATCACTCTTTTTCTGAGTGATTCCAATATTCTCTGAAAGAGTTCTTGAGAAAAGAAATGGCTCCTGCAGCACAAATCCAATATTCTTGCGGATCCAGGATGCCTTTATGTCTCTGATGTCAGTATCGCCCACAAGGATTCTTCCGCTGTCATCAGGAATATCATAAAGTCTGTCCATAAGGTACATGAGCGTAGATTTACCCGAGCCCGTACCTCCAAGAATTCCAAAGGTGGAACCGGCTTTGATCTTAAAGCTCACATCCTTAAGTACATCTCCTCCGCCGTTTTCATAAGCATAAGATACATTTTCAAATGTAATATCCTGCTTGAGAGAAGGCTCTGTGGCACCCTCCCTGTCCTTTTCCGGTTCAGAGTTCATGATATAGCTGATACGGTCGATTGATACACCGGCCTTACTCATCTCAGAAATGATTCTTCCAAGAGCTCTTACAGGCCACACCAAAAGAGCATTATAAGCCACAAAGGCGATATACTCTCCCACAGTTATCTGTCCCTGAACACATAATACCGCGCCAAGAACAGTAATAAGCATTACCTGCAGCCCGGAGATCAGGTCGTTGGATGACCAGAATGCGGAAAGTATCCTCATAAGGTCGATCCAAAGCTGTGTATATTCGTGATTCTGCTTTACAAATCTTTCCTTCTCATACTTTTCACGACCAAAAGCCCTTACAACACGGACTCCGGTCAGGTTCTCCTGAGCAGTGGCCGAAAGGCGTCCCTCCTCAGTATCGGCTTTTTCAAAGGCACTTCTGATCTTACCATGGAAAAAGCATGAGTATAGAACAATAATCGGAATGAATACCGCTGAAACAATGGTCAGCTTCCCGTTTATGCCAATCATAAAGTACATGGCAATAATGATTCTGATGATTATTCTGAAAAGAGCTGACATCTGCTCGGAAATGAACATCTTTATGGTGTCGACATCAGAAGTACACCTCTGGATAATGTCTCCGGTGTGGTTTTCTCCATGCCAGGTGAAGGGCAGATGCATGATATGCTCAAAGAGTTTGTTCCTCATGCGCTGTATCAGCTTCTCTGCACCCATAGCATTAAAGAGTCTGAACAGATACCTGGAAACCGCCCCAAGCAGCCCCACAACCGCAACCACCAAGGCAATCAAATACAAATGGCTCCGCAAATAATCCCTTCCACCAAGCAAGCGCATTATCGCTTCAAGGTATCCAGGGACTGTGTCGGAAATCGTATCCGCAATACAATAATCCACCGTGTACTGTATTATCTTCGGCCCGATCATATCAAAGAACGTAACGGATAAAGAAAATACAATACTCAGCACAAAGAAAACTATACTTCCTTGCAGAAAGTACATTACCAGTTGGGTTTTAGTCTTAAATCTCAAATTCTTATCTGTCATATTATCCAATAAACAGCCTCTTGGAAATGAAAAAATAGCACCCAAGCGCTATTTTTCATTACAAGAGGCGTCCTATTTCATAACTCACTTAACAATTTCCTTCAAGGACTGTGCCAAGCCGGCGATACCTTGGATGTTAGAAGGAACGATGATCTTCGTTGCCTGTCCGTCGGATGCCTTCTCGAATGCCTCGAGACTCTTGAGGGTAAGAACAGACTCATCTGCTCCTGCCTCTTTCAGCATCTTGATACCCTCGGCATTTGCCATCTGAATGCTCTTAATGGCCTCAGCCTGACCTTCCGCCTCGCGAATTCTCTTTTCCCTCTCAGCCTCAGCCCTGAGGATTGTAGCCTGCTTGTCTGCTTCTGCCTGCAGGATCTTACTCTGCTTCTCACCTTCTGCAACTGTGATCTGGCTCTGCTTTTCACCTTCTGCGAAAAGAATCTTCTCTCTCTTTTCACGTTCAGCCTTCATCTGCTTCTCCATGGCGTCACGAATCTGCTCCGGAGGATTGATATTCTTGAGCTCAACTCTGGTGATTTTGATTCCCCAAGGATCTGTGGCGATGTCCAGCGCATCCTGCATCTGTGCGTTGATCTGATCTCTTGAAGTAAGGGTCTCGTCCAGGGTAAGGGAGCCGATTACGTTACGAAGTGTTGTAGCTGTAAGGTTCTCAATAGCTCCGATAGGGTTTCTTACGCCGTATGCATATGCCATAGGATCTGAAATCCTGAAGAATACGATGGAGTCAATCTGCATTGTAACGTTATCCTGAGTAATAACAGGCTGAGGTGGGAAGTCACAGTACTGCTCCTTGAGATCCACCTGTCTTGCTACTCTGTCGATAAACGGAACCTTGATATGAAGACCAACATCCCAGGTCTCCTTGTAGGCACCAAGTCTCTCAACAACGTATGAGTGAGCCTGTGGAACGATCTTAATATTTGCTGCAATAAGAACTAATAAAAGAACTACAATAATAATTGCCGGTATCATTTTTGTCTCCTCCTAAATACTCTTATTTTCATTACTCCACTTTATCCACAATAAGCTTTGCTCCAACAACTTTCACAACCACAACCTCTGATCCAGCCGGGATTGTGACCTCATCATTACTGCTGGCTGCAAGCCATGTAGAACCTTCCATATCCACCTTGCCGATTCCCTTAAGATTATCTATATCTGTCTTGGCAATCAGTTTGCGCCCAATAGCTGCATCAATGTTGGTCTTCTTGACATTTTTATTCACATATTTCTCTGCAAGAGGTCTTGCTGCCACAAGAATTATCAGAGACACAACAATAAAAAGAACCAGTTGAACTATCAGTCCTGCGCCAAGCAGTGCGCCGATCATAGCAAAAACAGCGCCAATGGCAAACCAGATAGTAACAAGCCCCATGGTGGAAAGTTCAATTACCGCCAGGACTATAGCGGCAATAAGCCAGATTATGGCCGGAGAAACAAGTGTCATACGCATCGCCTCCTCCCATGATGTTAAATAAACTCCTTATTATCCATATTAACACAAAAGAAAGCCGCCAAACAGTTCATATTTTTAATAAGTATTTCATAATAAAAATGCATAAATAAATGTTTTTTAGATAACAGTATGTTATTATATAATAGTAGAATTGTAATCGCTAGGACGTAATTTTTATTCATCTTCGGAGGAAAACAATGTCTGGTATCGATCATTCAACATTTAAGAGCATCGTGGATATTTGCAGTATGCCAAGCTGTATTTTTTCTGTTGAAAAGAATGATGATGGCAGCTGCGGACAGATCCTGATGGTTGCCACCAATGAAAAGTTCAGCATGACCGGAGAAAGTGTTGAAGGACTTCCCTATAATGCCAAGATTCCGAGAGATCCCAAATTCGAGGAAATCCTTTTTAAGGCTGCCTGGAACAATGAACATTATCATGCTTATGTGGATACCACAAGACTCTATGGCTATTGGACCGAAGACATTGTAATACCTATTGCTAATGGCGGCGATGAAAAGATTGGCTATTGCCAGTTTATCTATAATCTCAGTAAAGAGCTTGACGCAGGCAAATACTCCATTATTTCACCGGATATTGCCAGCTTTGTTATCCGAACCTGCATAAATCTTCGTAAGGACGATGATTTCTACGCAGCAATGGATGCAGTTACAAGAGATATCCGTGAATTCACAGATTCTTTTGCCGCTTCTATAATGACCATTTCCAGAGACCTGTTCAAATTTGAGATTGTCAGCGAAAGCGTAAGAAACAACATCTTAAGTCTTCATGATCTCTTCGCTGATGTTCCTTATGAGATCGTTGAATCCTGGGAGGATCTTGTATCCGGAACAGATTGTATCATTATCCGAAATGAACAGGATATGGCTGATTTCGAGAAAAAGGCTCCGGCCTGGGTTAAAACTCTAAGAGACAACGATGTAAAATCCCTTTGTTTGGCACCATTTATCCACCAGAACCTGATAATCGGTTATCTTTACATCACCAACTTTGATGTGAGCCAGGTTGCAAGGTTTAAGGATACTATAGAGATGGTGGCATTCTTCCTGGCCTCCGAGGTTGCTCATCACCTGTTTGTGGATAAGCTTAAAACCATCAGCTCTCTTGACCTGAGAACCGGCGTTCAGAACAGAAATGCCATGAACAGTAAAGTTGACGAACTTGCAACAGAGCTTCGCATGCATAAGACCCCTTACAGTGTAGCTTTCTGTAACCTGACTACCCTTAGGACTGTAAATATACAGCAAGGTCATGATGCAGGTAATAACCTTCTTGCCGATGCAGGAAAGATCCTTCGCGAAGTATTTAAAAATGACTTCATCTACAGATCCAACGGTGAAGAGTTTGCTGTTATTTCTACGAACACTACAGAGAAGGACTTTGAAGCAAAGATAAAAGAACTCAAGGAAAGAGCCAGCGATCCCGAGTGGGTTTACTTCACAGTCGGTTATTACACCGATATGACAGAAGGAAAGATCCACACAGCAATGAGATTCGCCAACGAATATGAGCAGGAGTTCAAGGAAGACTTCTACTACAACCACCCTGATATGATCAAATAATATGACGAGCGAAAAGTACGATAAGCTAAAAGAGTTTGTAAATCTGATGCCGATTCCAAGTGCCATTATGTCAGTTGAAAAGCTTCCTGATGGCAGTTGTGGTGATGTGCGCTTTGCGGTGGTAAACAACCTTTTTGCTCAAAACTTCATCGAGTTATTTGCAGGTGAAGAACACGACCATTCCATGTCCATTGAGGATTTTGCCAAAACCATTGAAGGTCAGCTCTATACTCTCAGTCTCCCAAAAGAGCCCAACTTTGAGGGTGTATGCTTCAGAGCTGCCTGGGAAGGCGCCTTCATCAATACATATGTAGATACTACCAGAATGTATGGGTACTGGACTCAGGATCTTTTAAACCCCATAGCTGAAAAATGCGATGAGGAGAACATAAGCTACTGTCAGTTCTCCTATACTCTGAATAAAACTATGGATTCCGGCAAATATGCCGCTGTCTCACCTGATATCGCTAGCTTTGTCATCAAGTCCTGTCTTGAACTTCGTGATGAAAAATCATTTGAAGACAGCATGGAAGTCGTTACCAGAGAACTTCGTGAATACACAGGTTCCTACGCAGCAAGTACTCTTACAATTGACAGCGAATTTCGCACGTTTGAAGTCATCAGTGCCGATGTTGCCGATGACAAGATTGATGTAAGAGAAGTCTTCTCTTCTATCCCTTATGAAATAATTGACAGCTGGAAAGAGCTTGTCAGGCAGACCAGCAGCGTAATTATTGAAAATGACCACGATCTTAGCACCTATGAAAAGAAGGCCCCTGAATGGGTAAAGACTCTTAGAGATAATGATGTGCGCACCCTTTGCCTTGTTCCCTTTATTCATAAGCAGGAGATCATCGGCTATCTCTACATAACAAACTTTGATCCAGCAAACCTTGTTCGGGTAAAAGAAACTGTGGAACTGGTATCCTTCTTCTTAGCCTCCGAGGTTGCAAATTTCCTTTTCCTGCAAAAGCTGGAATACCTTAGCAACGTTGATATCCTTACAGGTGTTTATAACAGAAACTGCATGAACATCTATGTGGATGAACTATCCACAAAGCTGAAACTAAACCCGAAGCCCTTCAGCGTTGCTTTCTGCGACCTAAACGGACTAAAGACTATAAACGACAAAGCAGGTCACGGAGACGGTGACAAACTACTTAAAGATGCTGCTTCTCTTCTTAGAGAAGTATTTACCGGTGATAAGATATTCAGAGCGGGTGGTGATGAGTTTGCCATTATTTCCGTTAAAAGCTCTCTTGAGAAATTTGAACAAAAGATCAAAACCATAAAAGAAAAAGCAAATGATCCGGATTGGCTGTGTTTCGCAGTTGGATATTATCACGATGCAACGGATGGAGACCTCCGTCTGGCTCTTCGATATGCAGATGAACGCATGTACAAGGATAAAAAGGCCTTCTACGAAATGCATCCGGAAAAGAGACGTTAAGAAGCGTTTTGCGAGCGATAAAAACCCCGAGAGAAAAACTCTCGGGGTTTCATTATTATAGATTATAAGGAAGTCAGAACTTACCAGCCTTTGCAGCCTCTTCGATTGAAACGGCTGTAGAAACTGTCATACCAACCATAGGGTTGTTACCAGCGCCGATAAGACCCATCATCTCAACGTGAGCAGGAACTGATGAAGAACCTGCGAACTGAGCATCTGAGTGCATACGTCCCATAGTATCTGTCATACCATAGGAAGCTGGGCCAGCTGCCATGTTATCTGGGTGAAGTGTACGTCCTGTACCGCCGCCTGAAGCAACT
>JAEEGL016620848.1_pt1 | contig 10992 bp, 10 predicted proteins | sample 9134231 | NCBI WGS metagenome assembly JAEEGL01 (sample SAMN16246548, study PRJNA631951) | gut metagenome | biome: gut microbiome; feature: rumen; material: fiber-attached | host: Bos | place: Iran: Karaj | collected 2018-10 | reverse complement strand
TAGCGGCGGCAAGGTCATCAATAAGATCATCGACCAGACCGGCGTTAAGATCGACATCGATGACGACGGAAAAGTCTTTATGGCCGGCAATGACGAAGAGATGAGCGAAAAGGCCAAGAATATCATCATGGCTATCGTTAAGGATCCCGAAGTCGGCGACGAGATCACCGGACCCGTCGTTAAGATCATGACTTTCGGCGCGTTTGTTGAGATCGCTCCCAACAAAAACGGTATGATCCATATCAGTAAGCTCGCTAAAGAAAAGGTCGAAAAGGTTGAAGACGTCGTTAATATCGGCGACACCGTTAAGGCCAAGGTAATCAAGATCAGCGATAAAGGCATCGACTTGAGACTGATCAAGGTGCTGTAAATTATCCGATAAGTCAAAAATAATAAGCCGTTCTTTTTGAGCGGCTTATTTTTTTTACTTGTTCGTTGCTCTTCTGATCATTCGATTGATCTTATTTTTTTGTAAGAGCGCAAAAGTCATGATCGAACCCATGGTCATACCCATAGTGAATCCAAATTTCATAAAAAAATCCTCCCATAAGTAGTATGGAGAGGACTTATATAAATAATAGTTGTAATTATTTGGCAGGAGGAAGCGAGCCGGCCTTCAATCCTTTTTCTTCGGGGATAATATGTTCGAAAATGACGTTGTTCACGCCGTTTTTAATGGCATATTGAAGTTGTTCTTCGGTCCTGACAGTCCATACAAGCAGATTACATTCGTGTTTTTCACACTTTTTAAGAATACTTTTTACATTGTTTACGGCGAAAGCGATAAAATTCGGTCGGGTCGCGCGGAAAAATAAATTATGTAACCATTGCACGTAATAATCGGACAAAATTCCGCGATAGAATTCGTTCGCATTCTGATTAAACCATTTGATAATAAACGGACTGAAACTTTGAACGGCTATCCAGTCTTCTTTTCCTTTGATGAGTTCGTAAACCGCTTTTTCCAGACGATGATCGAAATGCGTGTCGATCTTCAATTCGAGCAAAATACCGGTTTTGCCGTCGACAAGTTCGAGCATTTCGGAAAAGAGGGGAATATGTTCGCCGTTAGGAAGCAGGTACTTATCGCTTTTGATATCGTCGAGAGTAAGAGAAGATATTTTACGATCGATGCCGCATACCCGTTTAAGGGTGTTATCGTGAAAAACGACTACTTCGCCGCTTTTAAGAAGATGAACGTCCGTTTCGATATTATATCCGTGTTCAAGGGCGTTTTTGAAAGCAGCCATGGAGTTTTCCGTACGGTTTTCGTCGTGAAGCCCGCGGTGGGCGATCGGTCTTTCGAATAAAAACATATTGTCCTCCTATCTCAATATCCCAGTTCTTTATTGACGACGACAACGTAGACTTCCGTACCCGTCGTCGGATGATGTAAAATGACGGTCGCTTTGCAAATCGTGTCGGGACTGTTGCAATTTTCGCATTTTCCCGTCACGGCGCAAGGCGTTTTTTTGTTGAGACGTACGCAGTTCTTTGGCGAAGCTACGTTTCTGGTACGGTCGATGCCTTCTGCGATGTCAGACACGATCTTATTGACGCCGCAAAGGATAACGACCTTTTTCGGTCCGTCGAGAATGGCCGAAACTCTGTTGCCGCGTCCGTCGATATTGATTATTTCTCCGTTTTCGGTAATGGCGTTCGCGGAAGAAACGTACCAGTCGCACGTATACATACGAAGGAATATTTCGTTTGCCGGAATGTCCGTACGGATCGCTCTGTGGATCAGGTCGTAATCTTTTTTTTGCATCGCGTCGAGAAGTCCGGTTTCCATAACGGTCATACTCCCGCCGAACCCGATCGAACTCTTTTCCGGGATCAAAGAAAGGATAAAATCGACTGCTTGTTCGCTGTTTTCGAAATAATCGAAATGAAATCCGCGTTTTTCAAAATTCTTTTTAAGTAAATCCATTGTTTCCATAATAAATATTATACAACATATTTTATTTTACACAATAGATATTTGCGGTTTTTATTGCTATTTTCAAAAAAATTTTATATAATAAAAATCAAAATAAGGAACCATATGACTGATAGACAAAAAAAGATTCGTAATTTCTGTATCGTCGCGCATATCGACCACGGTAAGAGTACGCTCGCCGACCGTATTATGGAAAAAACGGGGCAAGTAAGCGAACGCGACATGAAAGAACAACTTCTCGATTCTATGGATATCGAGAGGGAACGCGGTATAACGATCAAGTTAACGCCGGTAAGAATGTTTTATAAGCACAAGGGAGAAGAATACACCTTTAACTTGATCGACACACCGGGACACGTTGACTTTACGTATGAAGTAAGCCGTTCTCTCGCCGCTTGCGAAGGAGCGATCCTGATCGTAGACGCGACGCAAGGCGTTGAAGCGCAGACTCTTACGAACGTCTATCTTGCTCTCGATAATAATCTGGAGATACTTCCCGTTATCAATAAGATCGATCTTCCGAGCGCTCAGCCGGAAAAGGTGATCGCGGAAATAGAAGACGTCATCGGAATAGACGCTCACTCTGCGCCCCTTATCAGCGCTAAAGACGGCACGAATATAGAGCAGGTACTCGATATGATCGTCGAGACTTTGCCTTGTCCAAACGGCGACGAAGACGCACCATTGAAGGCTCTTATTTTCGACTCGGTGTACGATAACTACAAAGGCGCAGTATGCAATATAAGGATCAAAGACGGAAAAGTAAGCGCAGGCGACCGTATCCGTTTTATGAGTAACGGAAAAGAATTCGACGTAACGGAAGTCGGAGTTTTTTCACCCAATATGCAACCTGTCGACATCCTTCGAGCAGGCGACGTAGGTTACCTTTGCGCAAGTATTAAGAACGTAAAAGACACCTCTGTCGGCGATACGATCACAAAAACGGACGATCCCGCCAAAGAGCCTTTGCACGGTTATAAAAAAGTTCAGCCGATGGTTTTCGCCGGTATCTTTCCGGCGGACGGAAGTAAATATAACGATTTACGCGACGCGCTCGAAAAACTCAATCTGAACGACGCCGCTCTTATTTTCGAGCCGGAAAACTCTATCGCGCTCGGATTCGGTTTTCGGTGCGGATTTTTGGGCCTTCTTCATATGGAGATCATCGAAGAGAGACTGGAAAGAGAATTCGATCTCGATCTGATCACTACAGCGCCGAGCGTTTCGTATATCGTCACCAAAACGGACGGTACCGAAATAGAGATCGATAATCCGTCCAAGCTTCCTCAAGCGACAGAGATCGAACGTATCGAAGAACCGATCGTTCGCGCGCACATATATACCCCGCCGGAATACGTCGGCGCCATTATGGAACTATGCCAGGAAAAGAGGGGTGTCTATATCAATTTGACCTATCTCGACAAAAGCCGCGTTCAAATCGAATACAGAATGCCGCTCAGTGAGATCGTGTACGACTTTTTTGATAATCTTAAGTCAAAAACGCGCGGATACGCCAGTCTCGATTACGAATTGGACGGCTACAATCCGGACGACCTCGTTAAATTGGATATCTTATTGAACGGCGACGTTTGCGACGCGCTCAGTGTTATCGTTCATCGCGAACAAGCGTATGCTCGCGGCAGAATGATCGCGGAAAAGCTGAAAGACGTTATTCCGCGGCAATTATTCGAAATACCCATTCAAGCTGCTATCGGTAATAAAGTTATCGCGCGTGAAACGGTAAAAGCTCTCCGAAAAGACGTCCTTGCCAAGTGCTACGGCGGTGATATTACGCGTAAAAAGAAATTGCTCGAAAAACAAAAAGAAGGCAAAAAGCGTATGCGCCAGGTAGGTAACGTTGCCATCCCGAGCGAAGCGTTTATGACCATTCTTAAATTCGACGGTAAATAATGCAAAACGCCGGTCTTTATATTCATATCCCATTTTGTGAAAAACGCTGTAACTATTGCGATTTTTTTTCGTCTACGAATAAGGATCTGCTCGATCGTTACGTTGACGAAGTATCAAGTGAGATAAAACGCGTTTCCGAAAGATTTCCCGCAAAGATAGAAACGATCTATTTGGGCGGCGGTACGCCCAGTCTTCTTTCTCTCGGGCATCTTGATAAGATATTTTCGGCCATTCATTCCTCTTTTACGGTCGAATCAAAAGAAACGACCATAGAAGTCAATCCGAATTCTTCCGAAAAACTTTCCGAATACCCTAAATTCGGTATTGACAGAGTCAGTATCGGTATTCAAACGCTCGATCCGGTTTTACTGAAAAAAATCGGCAGACTTCATACGCCCGAAGAGGGAATAGACGCGCTTGTTCGCGCAGGAGACAGTTTTGACAACGTAAGCGCCGATCTTATTATCGGACTCGATAAAAATCAGGACGTGGAAAGTGACGTCAATGCGATAGCTCCTTATTGCACGCACGTATCCGGATATATGTTATCCGTTCCGAAAAAATCGCAAATAGCGAAAATGATAAAGGATAAAGAGTTTTTTCCCGCGTCGGACGATCAAACAGTCGATCAATACGACGTATTGACCGATACTTGTCGCATGCTCGGCTTTTATCGCTACGAAACAAGTAATTTTGCCAAACTTGGGAAAGAAGGTATCCATAACGGTAACTACTGGGCGATGCATCCGTATATCGGCATCGGACCATCTGCGCATTCTTATTTCGGCGGCATACGTTATTATAACGAAAACGACATGAAGAAGTATTTATCCGGATGCCACTCCGGTAACAAAAAAGAAAAAATCGAACGAAAATATTCGGTTGAAGATGAAATTACGGAAACGATCATGTTATCGCTTCGCACGGCAAAAGGAATAGATATAAAAGCGTTCAATAAAAAATTCGACGCCGATTTCCTACATAAATACGAAAAGGGAATCGATGCGGTAAGAAAGTACGTTTCCGTCACGAAAAACCGATTATATATACTTCCTAAATATTTTTCAGTGCAAAATCAAGTCATTTTATCCATTCTTACGCATTAAAAAAGAGCCCCGCAAAAGCGAGGCTCTTATTTTATTCCGTTACGGTCGTAACGTAATTTCCGTTTTCGTCCAGGTCGACTGTGATGGTGGATCCCGGCGCAACGTCCCTTTCGAGTATTGTTTTTGCAAGCAGCGTTTCTAACTGACCTTGCACGCATCTTTTCAGTGGTCGAGCGCCGAATTGCGGGTCGTAGCCGGTCGCGATCAGTTTGTTGCGAGCTTTGTTCTCGACAACGAGATTGATCTGTCTTTCTTTGAGTCTGCCGGCCAATTTTTCGAGAATCAGATTCAGAATAGATTTGATATTTTCGTAAGTAAGAGGCTTAAAGAAAACTATTTCATCCAATCTGTTCAGGAATTCGGGCCGAAAACTGCGTTTAAGTAGTTCGTCCACTTGTTGACGCGCTTCTTGCGTGATCTCGCCTTCGGAGTCTATGCCGTCGAGTAAGTACGAACTGCCGAGGTTGCTCGTCATGATGATGATCGTGTTTTTAAAGTTGACCGTCCTGCCTTGCGAATCGGTGATTCGTCCGTCGTCAAGAACCTGCAAAAGAATATTAAAGACGTCCGGGTGGGCTTTTTCTATCTCGTCGAAAAGTACGACCGAATAAGGCTTTCTTCTGACTGCTTCGGTCAATTGTCCGCCTTCATCGTAGCCGACGTATCCCGGAGGGGCGCCGATCAAACGGGAGACGCTGAACTTTTCCATATATTCGCTCATATCGATACGCACGATGTTCTTTTCGTCGTCGAAGAGGGTAGCGGCGAGCGACTTGGCAAGTTCTGTCTTACCTACGCCGGTAGGTCCGAGGAACAGGAACGATCCGATCGGTCTGTTTACGTCCGAAATGCCTGCTCTGGAACGAAGCAGAGCTTCGCTGACGAGTCGAACGCCTTCGTTTTGTCCGATAACTCTTTTATGAAGAGTTTCTTCAAGGTGAAGATATTTATTGCGTTCGGACTCCATCAGTTTTGTGACCGGTATTCCCGTCCAACGAGAAACGATCTGTTGTATCTCTTCTTCCGTGACTTTATTACGAAGTAAAGAGGCCGATTTCTTTTCCGGATTCTCCTGCAATGATTTCAGTTTTTCCATTAATTTGGGAAGATCGCCGTAACGCAGTTTAGCCGCTTTTTCGTAGTCGTAAGAACGTTGCGCGATCTCTATCTCGCCGTTGATCCTATCGATTTCCTGCTTGACGGCCGTGACCGAATTGATGCCCGATTTTTCTTCTTCCAGTCGGATTTTCATTTCGTTGAATTTATCGCGTAATTCCGCAAGTTCGGCGCGGATCGCGGAAAGCCTTTCCGCGGATAACTTATCCGTTTCTTTTTTTAAAGCGGTTTCTTCGATCTCGAGTTGAATGATCTTACGGTTGATCTCGTCCATTTCTATCGGCATAGAACCAATCTCCGTTTTAATTACGGCGCACGCTTCGTCGACAAGGTCGATCGCTTTATCGGGTAAAAAACGATCTGTGATGTATCTGTCGCTGAGCGTCGCGGCGCTGACAAGAGCGGCGTCGGTGATCTGTACGCCGTGATAGATCTCGTATCTTTCTTTAAGTCCTCTTAAAATGGCGATCGTATCCTCGATAGTCGGTTCGTTGACCATAATAGGCTGGAATCGTCTTTCCAAAGCGGCGTCCTTTTCGATATATTTTCTGTATTCGTTTAAGGTGGTAGCGCCGATGCAATGCAGTTCGCCGCGGGCGAGAAGCGGTTTCAGTAAGTTACCCGCGTCCATTGCGGAATCGGTCTTACCGGCTCCGACGATAGTATGAAGTTCGTCGATGAACAAAAGAATTTGTCCGTCGCTTTCTTTTACTTCGTTCAGTACGGCTTTCAGACGTTCTTCGAATTCGCCTCTGTACTTCGCGCCGGCGATCAAAGCGCCCATATCGAGTGAAAAAACCGTTTTGTTTTTCAGGCTTTCCGGCACGTCGCCGCGAACGATACGAAGCGCAAGTCCTTCGGCGATGGCCGTTTTGCCAACGCCCGGCTCGCCGATGAGAACGGGGTTGTTTTTTGTCTTACGGGAGAGGATTCGGATCACGTTTCTGATTTCGTCGTCACGACCGATAACGGGGTCGAGTTTGTTTTCGGCGGCACGCTTCGTCAGATCGGTCCCGTATTTTTCCATCGCTTCGTAACTCACTTCCGGATTCTCGTCGGTGACTTTTTTGTTCTTTTTTACTTCGGCGAGTTTTGTTTTAAAACTTTGTAAAGTAACGCCGTTTTCTTTGAAGATGCGAGCAACGTCCTTACACTTATCGAGTAAGGATTCCATAATGTGTTCTACGCTGACGTATTTATCGCCGTACCGATCGGCAAGGATCTCGGCGTTATTCATGACCGATTCGGCCTCCGAAGATGAGTACACCTTATCGCTTCCCGTCGATACGCGCGGAAGGGCGTTGATTTTATTTTCCAATGTCATTACGATGGCTTTTTTATTCGGAGTGCATTTACCGATCAAATTGGAAACAAATCCATCCTGATCCGTCAGAAGAGCGTAGGCGATATGGTAGCAGTTCAGTTCCGGGTTTTTATTCCCTTGGCACATTTTGACGGCTTGCTGAATGATTTCCATGCTTTTTTGCGTCATTTTGTCACTATTCATATTGATTTCCTCCTTTTAAGTAACTCGTTAGCAATCATTATTGCCAACTGTTAGCAATATTATACAATGAGTGCTAATCGTTGTCAAGTATATTTTCGAATAAAGTAAAAATGCTTGACAAGAAAAAAAATATGTTGTAAAGTATATTTGCTTTACGGTGAAATATGACGGATAAGATCGAAACCGGGTTATTACTCGACTATTACGGCAGTATGCTGACGGAAAGACAACGGGACGTATTGCGCTTTTATTGCGATATGGACTTCAGTCTGTCCGAAGTCGCGGACGAATTCGGAATAACGCGCCAGGCGGCGCTTGACCTCGTCGCACGCGCGACCGATAAATTATATACCTACGAGCGAAAACTCGGTCTCGTAAATAAAGTGCGTAAGATTCGTTTTTCATTGGAAAAAATGATCGATAAAACCGTCGACGAAAACGTTAAAGAACAGCTTATCGTTCTTTTGTCGGAAATAAAGGAGATATAATGGCTACTTTTGGAACGCTGTCCGAAAAAATCAACCATGCTTTTTCTAAATTAAGAAACAAGTCTCAACTGACCGATCTTGAGATCAAGACGGCCATGCGTGAGATCCGTATCGCTCTGTTGGAAGCCGACGTTAACTTTACCGTCGTCAAAAACTTTATCGCAAAAGTAAGCGAAAGAGCCAGCGGCGAAAATATCCTGAAAGGTCTGAACGCCACGCAAGAAGTCATTAAGATCGTTAACGAAGAGTTGATCGAATTAATGGGCTCGACCTATTCTAAATTGGAGATATCCGACGCTCCGCCGACCGTGATCCTTATGTGCGGTTTGCAGGGTGCCGGTAAGACGACCATGTGCGGCAAGCTCGCCTTGATGTTAAAAAAGAAAGGGAAAAAACCTCTTCTTGTCGCGGGAGACATCTATCGTCCCGCCGCTATCAAACAACTTCAGATCGTCGGCAAAAACGTAGAAGTACCCGTATTCGAAAAAGGCCAGATCGATCCGGTCAAAATAGCCGAAGAGGGCATCGCTTATGCAAAAGCAAACGGTCACGACGTCGTTATCATAGATACCGCCGGCAGACTTCATATCGACGAACAGCTTATGAACGAGTTGTCCGATATAAAAGCCAAGGTCAAGCCGAACGAGATACTGCTCGTCGTAGACGCAATGCTCGGTCAGGACAGCGTTAACGTGGCAAGCACCTTTAACGCGCAACTCGACATTACGGGCGTTATCCTTACTAAACTTGACGGCGATACGAGAGGCGGCGCTGCTTTGAGTATCAAAGCTATCCTTAATAAGCCGATCAAGTTCTGCGGTACGGGCGAAAAGATGAGTGATCTCGAGCCGTTTTATCCGGACAGAATGGCATCCCGTATTCTCGGAATGGGCGACGTGCTCACTTTGATCGAACGCGCGGAACAAGCTATTTCAGAAGAAGACGCCAAAAAAATGGCTCAAAAGATGAAAGATGCGACCTTTGATCTTAACGATTATCTCGATCAATTGAAGAACATGAAAAAAATGGGTAATTTGTCCGACATGTTAAGCATGATCCCCGGCATGAGCAAAAAACTCGGCGGCGCAAATCTTAACGTGGATGAAAAACAGATCGAAAAGACGAAGGCCATTATTTATTCGATGACGATGAAAGAAAGAACGCACCCGGATATCCTGAACGCTTCTCGCAGACGCAGGATCGCCGCCGGCAGCGGTACGACCGTAGCGGACGTCAACAGACTTATCAATCAGTTTACTCAAACGCGCGATCTAATGAAAAAATTCTCGAAAGGTAAGATGAGACTGCCTTTCGGAATAAGATAAAAATTTAAAAATTATTTTTTGGAGGAAATTATGTCAGTTAAACTCAGATTAACCAGAATGGGCGCAAAGAAAGCTCCTTTCTACCGTATTGTCGCTACCGATTCGCGTAAAGCAAGAGACGGCGAATACATCGAACAGATCGGTTATTACAACCCTGTCAGCGAACCCGCCGAGATCAAAATCGACGCCGAAATCGCCAAAAAGTGGCTCAATAACGGGGCGCACTGTTCCGAAACGGTCCGCAGCCTTTTCATTAAGAACGGAATTATTGAAAAATAATGGTGCAAGATGAAAGATTTAGTAGATTACATTGTTAAAAGTTTCATCGGAGAGGAGTCGTACGAGATCGTACTCGTAGAAGACGGCGATAAGGTCGATATCCGCGTTATGGTCGACAAAGATAAGATTTCCAAAGTCATCGGCAAAGGCGGAAAGATCGCAAAAGCCATTCGTACGCTCGTTCATTCGTCCAGCCGCGGTTCCGATCAAAATTATAACGTTTATTTTGAGGAAAGATAATGCTCGTTGTCGGTAAGACGCTGAAAGTACACGGATTAAAGGGAGAATTGAAGACGCAATGTTATCTCGATTCTCCCGATCTCTTTAAAAAGATACCCGTGGTACGCCTGAAAAATAAAGATTACGACGTCGAACAAGCGAGAAGAAGCGGAGAATTCGTTCTGCTCAAATTGAAAGGTGTCGATACCGTAGACGACGCTAAATCGCTCTGCAATATCGAGATCTCGGCGGAAAAAGATAAAATGCCGCCCCTGCCGGACGGACGTTATTATATAGCCGACTTGATCGGCTGTATCGTTATGTCCGGAACGGAACGAGTCGGAAAGATAAAAGACGTTCTGCAATACGGCTCGGCGGACGTGGTCGTTTTGACCAAAGAAGGCAAAACGATCATGTTGCCGTGGGTAAAAGGCGTTTTCGTTTCTATCGATACGGAACGAAAATTGGTTTACGCCGATAAAGAGAAACTGAACGAGGTCGCCGTTTATGAAGATTAAAGTCCTGACGCTTTTTCCGGACATTTACGACTCTTTACGGTGCGGCGTGCTCGGTAAAGCGCTCGATAAAGGCGTTTTTTCTATAGAAGTTACGAATATCAGAGATTATTCGACGGATAAGCATAAGCGTTGCGACGATTATCCTTATGGAGGAGGCGCGGGTATGCTTATGACGCCGCAACCTCTTCACGACTCTATTTCGGCCGTTGATCCGGAAAGAAAGGCCTGCCGAATTTATCTTTCGCCAAAAGGAGAGCGACTCTCTCAAGCTATCGTCGGCAAGTTGGCTCAATACGACGAATTATTGCTCATCAACGGCAGCTACGAGGGGATCGACCAGCGTATTATCGACCTGGACGTCGATCGGGAAATATCGATCGGAGATTACGTTTTGTCGACGGGCGACTATGCGTCGCTTATTTTGATCGACACCGTAGCAAGGTATATCCCCGGTGTGCTCGGGAGTTCCGAAAGCACAGTGGAAGAAAGTTTTTCGGACGGACTCCTGGAGTATCCGCAATATACTCGTCCCGCTGAATTTATGGGTCTGACCGTTCCCGAAGTTCTTTTGAACGGTAACCATG
>JAEEGL016543880.1_pt1 | contig 10992 bp, 9 predicted proteins | sample 9134231 | NCBI WGS metagenome assembly JAEEGL01 (sample SAMN16246548, study PRJNA631951) | gut metagenome | biome: gut microbiome; feature: rumen; material: fiber-attached | host: Bos | place: Iran: Karaj | collected 2018-10 | reverse complement strand
TTCGCCGCATCCAAGGCTGTCGGAGAATCTGTGGAGAAGCCATTGCTCTATTATCGCAACAACCTCAACTCACTCATGAACGTGCTTGAGTTGATGACGAAATACAATGCCAAAGGCATCATCTTCTCTTCCTCCTGCACTGTATATGGACAGCCCACCAAGGAGAATCTCCCTGTCACGGAACAAGCGCCCATCCAGAAAGCCTTGTCCCCATACGGCAACACCAAGCAGATCAACGAGGAAATCATACAGGACTACATCCACTCAGGAGCCCCCATCAAGTCCGTCATCCTTCGCTACTTCAACCCCATCGGCGCACACCCATCAGCACTCATCGGCGAGCTGCCCAATGGTGTACCGATGAACCTCATACCATTTGTCACCCAGACTGCCATCGGCATCCGTAAGCAGTTGAAAGTGTTTGGAAACGACTACAACACCCCCGACAAGACGTGCATCCGCGACTACATCTATGTGGTTGACCTCGCAAAGGCACACGTAAAAGCCATGCAGCGCGTCCTCGAACAAGACACCGACCCTGTTGAAGTGTTCAACATCGGCACTGGTCATGGATACTCCACCCTCGAGATTGTGGAGGGATTCGAAAGAGCCACAGGCGTGAAACTCCCATGGGAATATGCACCACGCCGCGAGGGAGACATCGAAGCCATCTGGGGCAATGTAGACAAAGCCAACAAAGTGCTTGGCTGGAGTGCAGACACCCCACTCGACGACATTCTGCGCTCTGCATGGAAATGGCAAGAAAAGCTCCGCGCCGACGGAGTTCAATGATACATCAATGATACAACGTTCTGGTCGACTACCAGAATCGTTTGTCGTGTTTTATTTTGTGTTTGTGTTGTGGCTATTCCTTTTCGTGAGAAACGGGGTAGCCCTTTTTTTAGGCTCGTGCCTATGAAAACAGAAATAGAACAGCCCACGCAACGAAAGTGTTGTGTGGGCTATTTGCTTTTATCAATCATCCTCATCTTTCCATAGCTCAAGCAGCTTTTCTGCTATGTCGTTGGGAAGCAAGGCACCAGAATGTCCTTTCGACCAATCGAAAGAAGGAATGGCTTTCTTTAGTTTGTCAAGAGAGACAGAGGGCACTTCATCAGGATCCACAGGATTCCTGCAAACCATGTCCACATACATTCTCCGTTTGGTGGTGCCTGCCCAGTCGTCCGAAGGATATGGATCGGATAAGAACTGCCCGTTGAACACAATGCCAGCCTTGTCATCGCCCACACGCATCATATAGAAAAAATCTCCCCTTCTGGCCTCTTCCCATTCATAGATGCTCCAGTTCATACGGAACATACCATGCGCCATGTTTTCCACACACGCCTCGTAGTCCTTCTCCGTGAACGAACTGATGGCAGGATTCCAGCGCATTAGATATTTCTTCGGGGTTTCAGGTACAGGCAACACCTCAAATGTCACCTTCCATATACAGCTGTCACCGTTTGACACTGGCATGATGGGCAAGCCGACACCTTGATAATTGAAACGGATAGTAGGCTCCGTCTCCGTTCCGAGAATTTGCACCAGACAGCTTTTATCGCCTTCATACAGCACCAAGAAATGCAGAGAATCCTTGATGGCATACGGAAACTCACCATGATTGTATAGATAGCAGGCATGATACATGACGGGCGGTTCATCAACAACCAGTATCAAGTGACCATCAACAGTCTCCAAAATGTCGTTTTGATTATCTTCATCGATTTGCATAGTGATGTACCCGACCTCACCACTGCGAACCCTGTCAATTACACCTGGATTCACCTCGATACTCATGGCAGCATCTTCAATGGCAATCTCTTTGTTTTTGTCTTCTGTTTTCATAGGTTTATTGTTTTAGGGGTTTTTGTCTCATCGGCAAAGATAATGCTTTTATTTGAAAAATCAATTGTTTGTAGAAAATAATCGATGCGATATTATTATTCATTGCTTCCCCAAGAACGATATACTCTTCACATGTTTTTATTATCATCGGTGATCTTGTCAAGCATCTTTTCCAACTGAGACAATTTGTCAAGGACTTCGTCATTGTTGTCCGCAGCCATGGCATCAACAAAAATGCTATTTACGAGACTCATACCAAGAATTCCACCAATAAACAAGAGAATAGAGAAATATATTCGTGCAACTACGGCCATACTTGTACCACCATTAATGGCAATTGCTTCAGGCATATCATACCAACCTTCAATCGTGAATAAGCGGAAGATAGAATAAACACTAAGGGCTGGGTTACCAAAATACTCAGGAGCGAAATTCCCGAAAAGGAAAGTTGTAATGATACTAAACACTAACAAAAGAACCACCAATCCAATAGTGACAATAAAGGACGCTCTAAAGGCCATCTGGATACCCTTAATAAGTCTGTCAATATTGGGCACGAATTTCAGCAAGCGGAAGGACTTAAATACTCGCATTGTTCTCAATGACAACAAAATGCCCGTACTTAGAAAGAATTCTCCAAAGATATTGACACAAGCGGGAAGAGCTAATAAAACAAGAATGAAGTCAAATCGGTTCCATCCGTCTGACCAATATCCAGAGAATTTCTGTACATGGATTTTTACAATTGCTTCAAATAAAAACAGCAGGGTAAATAAGCTGTCCATTATTAAAAGAGGTTCCCCTTGATTAGATTTAAAACCACTAATAAATATAATGCTGGTGTTGATGAGCACCAAAACCAGCATTATATGATCATTCATGAAAAAACGTTTTATCGATTCCATTTACACGTGTCGTTTATTATTAGAAGTCATCATCATCGCCACCATTCTTCAGCCTGTTCTCCATCGCTCCATACAATTCTTTACCAAGTTTCTTCAATTTCTCCATATATTCCTCACCCCTTTGTTCCTTCTTTCCACTTGCCTTATCAACAGCGTTGAGCAACTGAACAATCGTGAAACTCTGATTCTTACCCGTTTTTGATGACACACTCAAAACACTCGGTATCGTCACGGTCACCTGTGCTCTTCCATCTTTACATCTCACCTTCAATGTGAACTCGGCATAACTCTTGATTACATCCAGCAACACCTTCTTCTCACTCACATATTCCTTGCCTTTATAGATGACCGTCGCTGCATCCCTGTCGTGGTAGTCAAGTCCTGCCTTCGAATTGCCGTCACTTCCTGTCCATTCACTCAGAGCCACCATCGCCCTATCGTACAAAGCGCCAGCATTCACGCTATCCACTTCCACCACACCTTTCACCTCATACGCTCCTGCATCAGTCATTACACTTTCCTGTGCATTCACACTGCCCGACAAGCCCATTAGACCAATCAACCATATAAATAATCTCTTCTTCATCGTTCCTTAATATTAAGTTTTATTGATTCCGTACTTACACATATCGCTTTGCAGCCTCCATAAGCTGTTTCTTATAATTGTAGATGTCATCCAACTTATCGATGGATTCCATTTGCTCATTCCTGTTTTCATCAACAAACCCTATACGTTTGTTATTGGTGTTATTGAAATGCAGCCTACAGATAGGTTTGCGATTGTTGTCATCGGCAAAGATTGCGAAATATGATTGGGAATCGCGATAAGTTACTCGCTCCGATGAGATGATTTCACATACAATACTCTTTACAATATAATAGCCTTCCAACTCCTCAACAGTTGTGTTTATTTTTGAAGCCTTATCATCTTCTTTTGTCGGTTCTTCTTGCTTTTGCTCGGTTGCAGGTGAAGGAGTCTGAATTGGTGCGCCAGCTGCTTCTGTGGCTTTAATGGCTATTCCCAACTTCTCGCTCATCACGTCGTTGATATGGCTCTTGAATGCTCGCATTACGATGTCAGTAAATTGATCCAACACTTTTTGTGTAACAATGCCTTCATATACACGTTTAGTCAACAATTTAACGAGTTCTGGTGATGGTTCGGCAAATTCAGATCGGATAACCTTCTTGACTTCCGACATATATTTCAACTCATTGGCGCTACTCAAGATATTATCAAGGTCAAAACTTTCCTTGCAGAATTTTTTCACTTCTTCTATCTGCGTTTCCCTGATTTTCTCAAGATTTATCTCAAGGAATGGAACATCATCCATTATGTTCTCCTTAATCAAGTCCGCATAAAATCTATAGACAATACCATTCGTCAAAACCCCAAACTTTGCTTTTGAGGCAACATAATAGCGCTTCAATTGATTGTCGTGCAAGTTCAGATCCTGCTTCCAATGCTTGCATTCAATTAACATGATTGGTGCACCGTCTTTCATGATTGCATAATCTATCTTCTCTCCCTTCTTTTTGGAGATATCGCAATCCATCTCTGGCACCACTTCCAATGGGTTGAAAACATCGTATCCCAATATCTGAATGAAGGGCATGATAAATGCATTTTTGGTTGCCTCTTCTGTTTGGATGGATTCCTTTAGAGCCGAAACTCGTTCTGCTAATTGGAGAATAGAATCTTTAAAGTCCATAGTATAATTGTTTTGGTAAACATAATCTTCCCAGTCCCACAGAAGACTATTATAATTATATGAATACGAAAAGCGTAGAACTGTACCCACTTCTCCGTTCTGAGGTCCTGAGAAAACCCTATGTGAGAGTCATGAAACAGCATCCACGCTTACGCATGGAAGCTATCATGTCCTCTTGCCACATTCGAAATTTCTCAGGTTTCAGAACGCAAGACGAGCATAACGCTTCTTTTTATTACCACAATGTCACACCAGCACCTCCGCTGAGGCTAATGCCGGCGATCAGTTGCAAAAGTACGACAAATGTTTGGAACGGCAAAGAGATTTGGAAATAAATGATGAAAAAAAATGTGAGATTCAAAAAGAAATGCGTAACTTTGTGGCAAATCAACAAATAATTATCAATTATTATAAAATGGAACAAGAGGAAGAAAAAATCCCATACACATATATAGGATTGGGGAATAGTACAAATTTGCGAACTATCGGCGGAAGGGAATATACATATTACATAGGAAAGACGAATTTAGAGGCGTGTAAGAGGAATGACGCCCAAATACTTGCATTCCAAGAGTTCCTTTCCGAAATACCAACGGTAGAGAGTAGAAAGAAAGTTATGATGGAAGAGTTTCTCCGTTGGGAAACGAAGAATCCCGACATTCAGTTTGCGTTGTGGTTGATTGAGCAGTACAAGGTGGCGAATATTCAGTGGCGTCGTGACCGATGGCGATTAGAGCAAGTAGCAAAAGGCGAGAAAAAGTCATGGGAAGAACTGTTGAAGGCGCGTGATGAAGAAATCAGCGAATTGAGGTCGCAACTAAGAGAGAAAGATGCCATTATTACCCAGAAGACAAAAGAACATGATGATTACGTGGCTAATCATAGCACATCCGATGATGATGGTACAGAATGGCTGATGAAAATCAACAAGGAAGATATATACCTATCGTTAAAAGAATACACGATCATTTTATATACGTTGTTCCGTCATGCATCTGGTAAAGAGAAACTGACAGCCAATCAGAAAAGATTAATTGGTTCATACAATACTGTCGATGCCTACATCAACCATTCAAAAAAAGAAGGGAAACACCCTTTGACGGAAGACGAAAAGAATCGCATCAAGAAAGTGTTGAATAGTGAGCAGATTCCATATCAAGAGATACTTAAAGATTATCTTTGAGAAGCTTTCATAAATGAACTTATAAGCAGGAGTGACTTCATTGTCATTCCTGTTTTTTATGTTTCATGTTCGATTCATGTCGAATCATGTTGCTGTTTTCTGTGATTCATGTATTTCATGTTTTTTTCTGATTCCTTATTAGTTAATAAGTTGTCACCACTGTGTTAAGTGAATTACGTAACTTTGCGACAGATTCCTAAAAAGGAGTTCGTCGTTTTTGTGTCAAGAGTAAACACTTAAAACTCTCACATGGATAAACCGACATAACTTTGCGGCGAGTAACCCTTGAAATAACCAGCAGGTAAACCCTTTGCATGTTTTTCGAGGGATAATAAGAACAATAATTAAATATAAATAGATATGGAATTTGACCAAACTTACAACAGCAATGTGATGTTCTCCATCTTCGGTAGAGGATATCGAAATCAAAGGGGTGTTGCTGTATTAGCCACGAAGCCACAGCAGACCCAGGACATCAAGTGGGTGTACGATTATATTATATCGGAACGCGCACGATGGGCGACGGAAACATTAAGGTCGATGGTGGGAAATGCTACCAAAGATGAGGTGGATGACTTCAAGAAGGTAAACTTTGAAGTGGCAACCTTCAATGGTGTGTTTTCCTATCGAAATGCACAAAGGTTGGTGGTGCGTTCTCCTTGGTTGGTGGCGGACATAGATGACCTTTCATCCACCGATGAAGCGCGTGATGTGCAACATCGGCTGATTGCCGACAAGAATCTGGAGACGGGACTTTGCTTCGTTTCACCCAAAGGAAAAGGCGTGAAGTGGATAGTTCGTGTCCCCGAATGGCTGCAAGGGATAGACTTCAAATCTCAGTTCCAAGGCTTGCAGCGATACATGGCTTTCGAGCATGGTATCACAATTGACAAAAGCGGCTCAGATGTTTGTAGAGCTTGTTTCCTTCCATGGGACAAAGAATGTTTTATTAATTCTAAATAGCAGTAATTATGGTGCAAAAACATTTTACGGACTTGGAGCGGCTGGAAGTCGTTGCCAAGAGAATCAGGGAGAGTCAGGTTGACCTGACTGCCCAGTACAGCGACTGGGTGAACATCACCCTTGCATGTGCCTCTCTCGGGGAGGGAGCACGGGAGGCTTATCATGACATCTGTTCTATCTATCCTGGGTATGATCAGAAGGAATGTGATGAGAAGTTTGACAATTGCTTGAAAAGCGGTCGGGGCATGGTGACCTTAGGCACGTTGATGCAGGCAGCAAAGGATGCCGGTATTGACATTAACATGCAATCAGGTCGTCGCCCTAAAAGCCAAGCAGAGCAAGAGGAGGAACAACGTAACCGCATGTCTCAGATGGCTGAGATGCTGAAACAACAGGCGGAGTGGCGGTATAACACATGGCGACAACGGCCAGAGGTGAAGGAAGATGGGCAGGAGTGGCGCCCTGTACAAGACAGAGATCTCGATACGTTCTATTGTCGGCTGTTGAAAGACGGGTTGAAGGTGAAACAGCAAGATGTCAAGGCATTGATTTTTAGCAGAGACTTTTGTGCTGATTATGATGCCTTTGCTGCATGGCTCAATGATCTGAAGCCTTGGAATCCTGACATCGACCCCGATTATCTTCGTGATTTCTACGTCGGGCACATGGAATTCAACGACCCTGAAAACGAGGATTTTTATGACCGTATGCTCAAGAAGTGGCATGTGGGGCTGGTGGCACAGATGTTGAACCTCACAAACGAAAATCCCATGATGCCCATCTTCAAAGGCAAGCAACATATTGGTAAGACTTTCTTCGCACGACACATTCTGCCCCCATCCCTCCGAGACTATCGTCTGGAAGTGGGACCATCGGAACGGCTTGACAAGGACTTTGTCATTTCCCTATCGGAAACCCCGCTCATCATCTTTGACGAGATTTCCTTTGGTAGCTCTCAAAAGAATGAGGCTTTCAAATATATCGTCACATCAAGTCGTTCCAACGTGCGCGATGCTTATGCCAGATTCCGAGAGTCACGAAAACGTAGAGCCTCACTGATTGCGACCACAAATGAAGACAACTTCATTCGAAATGCAGAGGGTAGCCGTCGGTATTTGGTTGTTGATTTGAAAGATACCGTTGACCTCGATAACTTTCCTCTGCCATACGAAGGTGCCTATGCTCAAGCTCTCTATTTGCTTGATCATGGGTTCCAGCCCAAACCCGACCAAGAGGAGAGCCAACTCATCAGTCAGCACAACAACTTGTACATGGAGCCAAACGATTGCGAGGAGGTGCTGAAGACCTTCCTCCGCAAGCCAGAGAGAGAGGAACAAGGGATTGCCCTTTCAGCGGGTGACATTCTCACCGAACTTGGAACCATGGGGCATCGTGGTCGCGCATTCAATACATCTGAAATCGGCAAGGCAATGAAACGGATGGGCTTTGAAAGCAGACGCATCGCCGGTTACACGAAATATCTGGTGGTGATGATAGACCCCAACATCCGCCATAAGGAGAATGAAGCCGACTCCAAGGAGTTTGTGCCTGACATTTTCAAATGAAATCAGGCGTTATGGTGAAGGAAGTGAGGTGAATTCTTTAAAGGATTGCAAATAAATCCCTAAATCCTTTGTACATGACAACAAGGTATTTAGGGATTTATTTTATTGCCTAATAGAAAAGTGACCTCACCTCCCTCACCTTCTCTCGCATATCATCCGAGCCAATTCATTGAGCTGCAGGCATTGCCCGCGGCGGATGGTCAGGCGTTCGTTGTGGTGCGCCCATGGGGCAAGGAGGAGGAGCTGACCGCGTTGACAGGCTTCCATGCGTTGGCCTCCAGGTTTGGCAAGGTCGGTGAAACCGTTCTCTTGGAGGATGATGAGGGGAAGACCTTCCTCGAAAGCGGCACGCATGATGGCTTTCTCACCAGGGGAGATGGAAGGAGAGACGAGCACGGCACCTTGGCGGGCAAGGGTGAGGAAGCGGTCTTTTTGTGTGTTGATTTGTTCTGGGGTAAGACGGCGAGAGCACTGTACCTGAAGGAGCTGAGGACGGTCAAGGAGAAAGCGATTGCCAATGGCAGAGAGCTCTTGACCTGCGATAGTGAGGCCTCGTTGCACGCGGAAGAGATCGGGGTGTTCACGCTTCATGAGGAGACGGCGAGGGTTGTCGCGAAGGTAGTCGAGCCATCGTTGGAGTTGCCCTTGTCGAAGGAGGAGTTTGTCGTTGAAGCCGATGGAGAAGAGGAAGCCGTGGGTGGGATGGGAGTCTCTGGGTTGGGGCTGTTGGGGCGCTTGCTGTTGAGTTAGCTGCGACTGAGTCGCAACGTACTGAACTGAAGGGAACAGCTCACGGTAGGCACGGTGGCAGCCGGTCTTGAAGCCACGAATGATGCGACTGAGGTCTTGGTCCATCTTTTTCTGGACAAAGAGGATACCGTGAAGGTGGTCGGGCATCATCTGGAGGGCGATGATTTTCACTTGTGGGTAGTAGCGAGGAATGCCCCACCATTCATCATGCACTCGCTGCCCAAGGGGCGTGAGTTCCACTCGTGGCGCATCGGGGCTGCCGAAAGGAGCATCACTATGACCACGAAGTTGACCGAAGAGGGGAAGGCGCCCCTCGGTAGTCATGGTCACCATGTAGATCATTCGATCGGAGTAATCATGATCCACGGCACGGCGAAGCATGGAGGGTTTCTTCTCGCCAGCAAAGGCTTTCTGCTTTTCGTAGGCTTCTCTATTCATCAGCACAAAGGTACGTCTTTTTCCGAAAACAAACAAGTGTATAGTCTATTTCTTTCAAATTTCTTCATAATTCCTTGAAAATAAATCAGTTTTCTCTTGCATATGTCAGAAAAAAGTCGTAACTTTGTGGTGTAGTTGAGGAGGAGTTTTTACGGGGACGCGTTCTAAATATTTCTGCGCCGCGGAGGAGAAAAATCTGGGACGGGTTCTAGGAAAAAGGTCATCGGAGACTACACGAGTTAGTTAACAAAATGTGAAACCCAACTAAAAAACAGAGTTATTATGGCACTGAAAGTAAAAGCACGGGAGAAACTCATCAAGTTCTCCAAGACAGACGAGGGTGTGTGGCGCTATGTCATGCAGCCAGAGTTGTATTCGGCACTTACGCAGGAGAAGGTCATCAGGGAAGCGGCCTTGCGAAGTGGCGTCTCTGAGGGCGTAATGCATGCTTGCTGGGATGCTGCCGGCGAAGTGATCAAGGCTTGGGCAACAGAAGGTCACAGTGTGGCTTTGCCAGGACTTGGCACCATGCGTTTCGGCCTCTCAGCCAAGACGGTGGCGGATGTGAACGATGTGAAGACTGGACTCATCAAGACCCGTCGTATCATCTTCACGCCAGCCGTGGAACTGAAGAACGAGCTGGCCAACACCAGCGTGGTCATCACCTGCTATGACCGCAACGGCAACGAGGTCAAGCGCGTCACTTCTGCCGACTCAGGCACAGTGGAAGACCCTGAAGGTGAGAACACCAACACGGGTGACAACACCGGCGAGAATACTGGCACCAACACAGGTGATAACACTGGTGACAACGGTGGCGGCAACGACAACGGTGGTGGCAATGGCCAGCTGATTGACGACGGAGATTAAGACCCTCTCCCCTGCCCTCCCCCGTAGATGGGGAGGGAGCCATTCGGGGTGTGACTAATGAGAAAGGGCTGGAGACGAGTGTCTGCCAGCCCTTTTGTATGTGTGATGGGGTTCCATCACGTTGTGGATGGTTATTTCACAACGATCTTCTTGGATGTGCCATCGTTGTACTTCACCACGTAGATGCCTGGTTCGTCGAGTGAGTTGAGAGGCAACTGGGAACCGGCGATGCTGTAAACAGCATTGATTTCAGAGTTGTTCTGGAGACTCAATTCCTGGATGTCATCGGGCTCCTCTGAACCGCCGTCGAGCATGATGCTGCGGAACTCTTCGATGAGTTCTTGGCTGATGCCCACTTCCTTTGTCCAGTAGGTGTCGAACTTGTCGCGGAGGGTTTCACCTTCGTAGGTCTTGATCTTCTCGATGAGCTTCTGGTGGTCACCATCGGCATATCCGCTCTTTGGACGGAGACCTGCGAATGAGAGTGATGTCAACTCGTATTCCAGGTTCATCTGCTCCTGAGAGAGTCCGAGGAGACCTTCGAGCAATACGGATACGAGACCTGTACGGTCGGCACCCCATACACAGTGGTAGTAAACGGCCTTGCCTTCCTTGATGTGGTCGACGATGAATGGGAACCACTGCTTGTAGCGGCTCTTGGAAGCCGTGTTGGTCAGGTGCTCGAGCTTACAGTCGTAACCACCTTCCTTGAAGAAGTAGTCAGCTTTGGGGAATCCGAAGGCACACTTACCTACCTG
>JAEEGL016471966.1_pt1 | contig 10992 bp, 3 predicted proteins | sample 9134231 | NCBI WGS metagenome assembly JAEEGL01 (sample SAMN16246548, study PRJNA631951) | gut metagenome | biome: gut microbiome; feature: rumen; material: fiber-attached | host: Bos | place: Iran: Karaj | collected 2018-10 | reverse complement strand
CCCAATCCCCAATCCCCAATCCCCAATCCCCAATCCCCATAAAACTTATTACAAACAAAGTCAAATTTTATCAATTGATTCAAAATAAAATATTTATTTGAAATTTTGATTTATATTTTATCAAATAATTTATTTGTCTTAATTTTTCATTAATAAATTAATTAATTAGAAATAATATATTCACAGTATAATAATAAATAAGTTTAAAGAAAAAGTTTATTATTCTTTTGGTGCTGCTGCATGTACAGATTTAATAACTATATCTTTGAAAAGTATAGAAATTTCACTTGAGTTGATTGAATTTTTGAAATAATTGATTTTATAGAATAAACCACCTCTAAATTTATATTCTTTTTCAAATTTAGAGAAACAATAATAAGGATATTCCCCAATTTGGAAGCCTATAATTTTTATATTTTTTTCGACACATTCTTGAATGATTGGATAAAGTTTGGGATTTTCTTCATTATGATTATTTTCAGCACACCACTCACTTCCATGAGCTGGTGAATCTGCAATATGAATAATTAACCTTGTTCCATTTCTCCATGCAATATTATTTAAAGCTTGGTCATATGCTCCTACCCAATCTTCTGGGCCATCCCCACCTCCTGTAGCACTTTCTGATGCAATTTGACTCTTTAATATATTTACATCATTTGTTAAAGGATAAACTTTATTTTTTTCATTAGGACAATCTACTGGATCTCTATAAAATACTGCTCCGAAATTAAAATCAAATTCAGGTAATTCTGCTTTAAGTTGATTTGATATATTAATACATTGATCTCTTGCTGCTGATAAATAATTTCCCATTGAACCAGTTGCATCTAAAAGATAAATTATATCAAATTCATTTGTTATTCTTGTATTATAATCCCATTTAACAGTTTCATTTATTTTAAAGGAAAATGGAGGTATTTTAAAATTTGTCTTCCAGTTTTCTCCAATTTCACCAAGTCTTTTTGTAAATTGTGTAGTAAAAGATGCAATATTTAAAATATATCTTTTTGTCCCTTCACTATCAAGTTCATTAAATAATTTTGTAAATCCACCATCAATAACTAAATAACCATGATTATATTTTAGAGGAGGAGTATAAAATAATATATTTATTCCTCCTTGATGATCATATCCAAAAATATTAAAAGGTTTATATTTATCAGGATCTATAACATATGAAACAGTAGTTCCTTCTGCTATTTTAACTAAATTATGTCCTAAAGAAAACATTTCATATTTTCCATCAGAGAATTTTCTTTTTTTATTAAATGTTCCAAATTCACTTTCTCCTTCAAATTTTTTTGAGATGTCTCCTGGTTTCATTACTCTTTTTCCTTCATGATTTCCTCCAAATCTTACTTGAGTTTTCGTGGTTTCTCCTTGAAATTCAACATTTTCTAAAAATAAATTACATTCATATGTAAATGGTTCATTATCATTCCAAAATATTATTGAACCTCCATTTATCCAATAAATCTTTAGTGCATCTATATATTGTCTAATTAAATATGGATTTCCTCCATTTGGTAAAATTTTTTGACCATCTCCACATATAACCCAATGTGCATAATAATTTCCTGTTTGTAATTCTTCAATACATTCTTTATAATCTTCTTTGATTATAATTTCAATTGAATAATATTCCAACACTTCTTTTAAACATTCTTTTTCTTTAACATATCTTTCCAATAAATAATTCTTATCAACCCATTTTGATTCTTTTTCAGATAAAATACAACTCCAAAAAATTCCAATTAATATTTTGAAACCTTTAAATTCTCCTTTTTTACACATGGTATTATCTTCTGAAATACTAGGATTTAATTCTCCAAATCCATCTGCTAAATCTCTATTTGCTATTTCTTCCAAAGATTCAATTTTTAGAGGTAAACTATCTAAAAATCCATATAATTCCTTATATACTTGATAAGAAGAAATTTTATTTATAATAATTGTGAATTTGTTTTTTAATTCTCCAAAATTTTTACTAAATATTATGTCTTGAGAAATTGAATCTAAAGGTTTTTCACTGTTTCCAAAGAACACTGTCATTGCTTTTAATATCATAAATGGATTCATACTCCAAATACATTTACTAAAAATTTTTCTAATTCCATTTGGATAATAACCTAAACCAATACCAAATATTTGTAAACAAGATTCTTCACAAAATGATATATAATCTTGAAGAATTCTTTTTTCTTCTTGTTCAAATAATCCATCTGTAAGAACAAAAGCATAATATTTTTTTACATAATTCAAAGATTTAAGCTTATATACTAATTGAAGAGAATCAAATAAATTACATTCTACTTGATTATGTGTTAATTGTTCCAAAACTATATTCCATAATTTTGATTTAAAATTTAAACAATTAGTTGTATCATTTCCACAAGAAAGAACTATTGGTTTTGAATCAGTTGCAATAATTAAATCAAAATATGGAATTTCAACTAAAGATAACATTCTAAGAACTGCTAAAACAGTATTAATTGAATGAGGTCTCATTTGTTCATTAAAACAAGAAATACTTGAATCTATAATAACTGAAACTCGGTAATCTCTTTTAAGACCTTTATTTTTTTCTAACCATATTTTATTATCTTGACCATGAGTAATACAAAAATTAATTAATCCCATTAAATATAATCTTGTACCTTTTGATGAAGGTGAATACATTGAAGGTTTATTCTGAGGAAATACAAAATCTAAATATTCTTTTTTCATTTCTGAACATATTATATCACTGAAAAGTTTTTCTAATTTTTCTTTTGTGTCTTGTACATTTCTTTCAAAATTATAATCTTCATTTTTACATTCACTTTTAAGAGTTAAAAAAGGATTTTTGATAATTAATTCTTCAGATTGATATTTCCCTTGTGATTGAATATGTATTTCATTTTGAATAAAAAAATCAGTAATTTTATTTTTTTTTTTTAAGAGATCAACAGAATCTAACATTTTAATATAATCATCTTTATCAAATTCAACAACTTCCTTAAAATCAGGTTGTTGAATATTTTTTTTTTTAAGAATTTCATTATTAATTGAGATTTTAGTATTCATTGTTTCTTTAAAAGGTAATATTATTGAATGTTTACCTTCTAAAATATCTTCTTGATGAATTTTTGCAATTTTAATTTTTGTTTTTTCTTGAAAATCATTCCATATATTTTCTATGTTATTCAAATCTTTCTCAGAAAGCTCTTCAGATTTTATAAAAAAGAAACAAAATGTTTCATTTTTATTATTAAATATTGGAGTCCATTTTTCTCCAATTTTAAGTTTAGTATCTAATCCATTAGAAATAATAAAAACTTTTTTATTTAATTTTTGTTTGCAATTAACTTTTTGATTAATAAAATAACAAGCATCAGCAATTCTTGTTAATGTTCGAGGAACTGTGATCGCATCAAAAATTAATTGACTGATATTTTCTTGATGTGGTTCATCAAAATCTTTTATAATAAATTGAACTTCATAATCACAAAATACTACAATTGAATATGGAATATCAATACTATTAAAACAATTAGCCATTGCAGTAGCAATAATTGTATGAAATAATTTAAATTTGTTATTAATTGTTCTACATAAATCAACAGCTATTACAGAACAAACATCTTTTTTATCAAAATCTGAACATTGTTGATATAATTTAATAAATAAATTTTCTGAATAATCATTAAATAAAACATATAAAGGTTCATTAATTAAATCTTCACCTTTATTTCTATTTATTGATTTTTTAAATATATTATCTCTATCCTTACAAATTTCAGGAAAATTTTTTGGTAAATTAAGATTTGAATCAATTTCTTTACTAAGCATTCTTTTTACTCTATTTTTAGTTATTTTTTCTTCAATATGTTTAATTTTATTTTTCTCCTCTCCTTTAAATTCAACAATATTATCTGTTATTTTAACATAAGCTCTATCCTGATTTTCTTCATCATCATCTGAATCATTATTCATCAACAAAATCGTTTCCATTCCTATTCCTTTTGGTTGTTCGAATTCTATTTGTTCTTTTGAATTATTTTGTTCATTCTTTTTCAATTGAATTTTATTATTCATTGCATTTTGTGATTCACTTTTTTCCATTTCAATTTCCTTTAGTTTAAAACTATTATCATTTTCAGACTTTTTTAATTGTTTTCCTTTCCAATCAATTTCTTTGTGAAATTGAATAATTTTTGGTTTAGGCTTTTCAACATTTTCTAGAATTTCTTTTTCCTTACATGAAAAGTTTAATTCTTTAAATTTTTTTAAGTCCACCCCAGAATCTATTAATGATTGACATAATTCTTCAAAACTATTTGAAAATATTTTTATTTCTTTTGATAAAATTGAATTAGTTGCATTTTTTGTTTTATTATATATTTCATATAAATAATTAAAAATTTGACTTATTTTGCTTTTATCATTTTCAATATAAAATTCAAAGCTTTTTGAAACTTTATAACCATTACTTAAAACAGATATAATTCTATTTAATGAAATTGCATCAGATAATTCCTTTATTTGAATTAGTTTTAAATTTTGAATTTTTTTTGATTCTGCTTTTTCTGAAGAAATATGGGATTTTTCTTCGGTCTTTTTTATTATAGGAATAGGATTAGATTGCATTTCACTAAACTTCCAAATTTCTGATAATTTTTCTTTTATTCCTATTTCACCGATATTATATTTTTCTTTTATCTTGTTTATAAATTCCTTTTCATTAAATGGTGGAAATAAAAGAGGAATATTGTTCATTAATTTAATTTTATTATTTTCTCTTAAACAACGGGAAATATTAAATCCATATTTCTCTAATAAATTATATCTTTCAATTAATATCTCTCTGAATTTAAATAAAATATTATGATAAACAATAGGGGAAAAATCAATTTTTTTTTTTCTAATAACATTGAATGATATATTATCATCTAAATTAAGGTAATCTATATAATCTTCACTATCATCATTATCTAAATTACTTAAGTCTTTTAACATTGGTTCAAAGATTATATAATATTTTGATTGAGAATCTTCCATCTTTAGGAATACTTCAGTTAAAATCTCAATTTTTTTATAATTTTTAACTTTCTTTGACACTAACCAACCTATGAATTTATGGAATTCTTGATAATTATCTTGATTTTCATTAATTTCTATGATATTTTCATAAGTTAAGTTCTTTTGAAAAAAAATGTTGTTTATTGAACAATAGTTTTTCAAAATATTATTAAATAATTTCATTATATTTGATTTTGCTGTTTCAATGTTTTCATTTTTTAAAGGTAATGTTTTAATGATTTTTGAGTCAATTACTCCAAAATCATTATATGTATTAGGAATCCAAAAATTTTCTTCTTTCAATACTAAAACCAATGTAAATCCATTGATAATTTCTTTAAAATATTTCATAGAAGGTTTACTACCTAAATTATATATAATATCCTTATAATCATTTAAATAATATTCAACTGAATAAGGATTATAACATATATTTTTTTTTTTTATCCATTTTTTTTTTTTTCATTTTCTGTAATTAGAGTAGGGACATCATTTAACAATGTTTTATAAGGAAATTTTTTAAATTTCTCAAACTTTTCTTCTTTTTTCTCTTTTTCAATAGATATTTTCATTTCTTTCTTTTTATCACCAACATACATTATAAATGAATCATTAAAATCTTTAAAATTAGATTTTGTAATTTTTACTTTAAGATCTAAATTAAAACTTCCTATAACTTTCATTTCTTCTTTTGGATTAGAAGACGTATATTCATTATTATTTCCTTTTATATAATAACTATTGATTGATTTATCAAAAAAAATTTTTATTTTATATTCTTCTTTTTCTAATACAAATCTAAAATGCATTTCAAATTCTAATTCATCTTTTCCTTTATCTATTTGACATTGGTATATATAGAGCTTAGCCTCATTCTCAAGAATTATTCCTTTTACTAAATCATAATAAAAATAATTAATTTCTTCTTTTTTATTCATTAGTCCTCTTAATTCTAAAGGAATAGATATTTTTTCTGTGAAATATAAATTGAATATTCCATGTAAATAATATTCTTTATTCCTCATTGAAGGAATTTTTATATAATACTTATTTTTTTTTTTTTGATTTCTGGAATTCCTGTTACCTGGTTATCATCTAAACTCTTTAAAGAATAATTTTGTTCGAAAGAGTTAAAAAATTCAGAGTTTTCATTTTCAGAATTTTTAATAGTAAACTCAAATTTTAATTCTTCTTTTTCATTAAATAACTTTTTTTCAATACAAGTTTATTTTCTTCCCAATACATACTAGAATTATAACTTTTGAAATAAATTTCAAAAGGAATTAATATTATATTAAATTTAAATTCAACTAAAATTGGTTTGACATTCAAATCTTCTACACTTAATTCCAAATGTCCTTTTAATGTTTGTATTATTTTTTCTGAAGATTGAGGAATGGTAAAATATATTTGAAGAAATTCTTCAGGAAGAGTTTTTTGTTTAATTGAAAAACATGATGTTAAATTCATTGATATTTGGTCTAAATTTTCTTTATTAAAAATTAAATTTGCATATAAAGGTTTATCAATTAGTGAAATTATTTTATAAGTAAATTTACTTCCTGAATAAAAAGAAGTTATTATAGGACCAATATCTAAAATATATTGATTACATCCAAATTGTAATGTTTGAGAATTTGAAAGTGAAACAAAAGGAGTATTAATATTATATTTAATATTTGTTTTATCTATTTTTAAATTTATTAATGATGGTCTGTTTTTCTCAAATTTATAAATAGAAAAAGATTTATCCATTGCTTTCTTACTATTTTTTAAACTCTTTTTCTTTGATTCCCAACTTTCATAAAATTCGAACAATTCACTAAATTTCTTTCTTAAATGGTTTTTGAAATCTTGAAAATTTTCAGAAAATTTATAAGTATTTTCTGCTATATGTCTTCCATCTTCAAATTTAGGAGAATCAAAATTAATCTTTTCAAAAATTTTATCTTGTTTCATTAAATCTTTTATAATATGTTTAATTCTTTCCAAATCATTGCTTCCTTTATTAAGTAAATTTATTGATTTATCTAAATCTTTTTCAAAACAATTCATAAATTCTTTAAATTGCATTATTTTTTCATTTTTTTCAATATTATTAGTTTCAATTATATCTGATTTTTCATTATTATTATTAATCAATAAAGATACTTCTATATCTTTCTCTTTCTTTTTTTCATCAGCTCCCATTTCTTTTTGAATTTTTTCTAATTCCCCTTCAACGAATGTTTCATTAATCTGATTAAAACTATGAGTTTTAATTTTTATAAAATCTATTTTGTTGTTGTTTGAATCAAATAATTCAGTTTCAATTTTGTTTTCATTCAAATAAAAAGTATCTTCTGTTTTATCGGATTGATATATTATTTCTTCTTTATATTTTATAATTACATTTTGTTTGGAAGTTGATTTAATTTTATATAATATAGAAGAATCATTGAAATATTTTTTATTTTCTTTTATTAGAATCCTTTCTTCTTTGATTAATTCTTTAATCATTTTATTATAATCTTTTAAATTATAGTCTTCTATTTTTTTCAATGTGTCTCTATATTTATTTTTATATTTAAGTATTTCATTATAATGATTTTCTCTTGAATTTTTTTCATCTATGTATTCCTTTTCAATTCTTAGAATTTTTTCTTTTTTGGTATCATCTTGAATTGCTTTTATTAATTCGTTATATATATTTCGATTTTCTGAAAATGTGTTGTTTATATCTTTAATTATTTTTTTAAATAATCCAAATAAACTATTTTCTTCTTCTTCTTGTTCTTCATTTAATATATCAAGAAATAGCTTTGGGAGGTTAGTTATAAATAATATGTCTTTTATTTCTTGAGATTTTTCATCAATTTGAGGTATTTCTTCATTAAACAATTCATCCAATTTTCCACTGAATATAACTTTAAATAAAGACTCAATTAATTCTTTAAAAACTTTTTCATAATTACTTTTATTTTTTTCTTCAGGAATATAAGAATAATTTGAAAGATTTTCTAAATATTGATGTATATAATTCATTTTTGGAGAAAAATATTTATTTACTTCATCATTATTCATTAATAAACCTAACCAGTTTATATCAGGTGAATTTTCAAATTCTTGAATTTTTTTACATTTAAATTCATTAATTATATTTTTATTTAAAAGTGAACCTATATAACTACTCCCATTCATTTGCATTGATATACAATTTATATTGGAAAAAATACGAAGAATTAAAAGGAAAGTAGGAAATTTATCTGGGTCTTTATTTTTTATTGAATCTGTTTTAGAAAGATAGGCAGCTAATTTTTTTTCACACGTAGAATTTTTAAACAAGAAATAAAGGAGACTTGGATATTTTTTATATTCTGGAATAATATTATTTCTCCAATTAGGATTTACTATAAAAAATATATCATCCATTTGAATTGATTTAATTTTATCATTATATAATTTAGTTAAACTTAAATCATTTTTACTTGACTTTGAAAAATTTTCTGAAAATCCCTCATTCTTAACTAATTTTTCTTTAATTGAAATCATTTTTAAATCTGAACGTGTGATTTCCTCAATGCTTTTCTTATCTTTTTGAATTGATAAATCTTTTTCTTCATAAATCACTAAATATTTGAATAAATCAATTAAGAATATAAGGAATCCTTTATGTGGAGGATCACTTATTTTATCATGAATTTCTTTAATAACTTCAAAAATATTAATTTCTTCTTTTATTTTTTTTTCTTTAAATTTTTGATATATTATTTGTATATCATCAATATTGTCTATTTCTTCTTTATTGTTGAATAAAGTAATCATTGATTTTTGAAATATTTTTTCAAGCGTATCATATATAGATTGAATATTTTCTTCTGGTAATTTATTGACTTGTTTATAAAAATCTTCACAATTGCTGTTTATTAACTTAAATGAATACATTCCTTCTTCCTCTTTTCCATTTTTATTTTTTAATGAAAAAAGTGCTATTATTGATTCAGGTGTAAACTTTGGAATAATTATTTCATCGATTGGTTCTCTAGTCTTTGCTAAAAAACTTGCCCATTCTAAATCTTCCTTAAATTCCTTTATGCTATTTCTTTCACAATATTTATTAAGTTGCTCAATCAATTTATTTTTATTTAAATATTCTTTGTTTATCTCTATTATTTCTAATATTAAATAACTTAAAATATAATGTCCAAACTTTTTTATACTATAGTTTATTTCTTTTGCATGATTCATTAATTTATCGTATAGAATATCAAATTGTTTTTTTATTCATTTTGATTTTTGTTTTTCTTAAATTCTTAAATATTTTTTTAATTTTCCTAAATTCACATAAGTTCTTTTTTCTTTGTCATCTCTTTTTTTAGCGGATGAAAAATCCATTAATACTGAATATATTTTTTGAAAATCAGATTTAGGTTTTAAATCTTTCTTGTATTCAACAATTGAAAAATCAATTAAATCAACTTTTGGTGTTGACTCTACATAAGTTTAATAATCTCTAAAAGCTTTGTTTAAATCACTTTCAGCAAGAAGGTAATTTTTTTTGTCAAATATTGTTATGTTATTTAAGTTTACTTTTATATCCATTAAAATTTTTTTTACAAAATCAATAGCCACTTGTTCAATTTTTATAGATACTCTTCTCTTTAATTCTTTTATTTTTTCTTTGAATTGAGCTTCTTTTTCTTTTCCTATTTTTGTAGAATAATATTCGTATAGAAAAGAATGGAACTTAGAATATTTGTCATCCCATTCTTTGAAATATTTTTTAATTTATTTTTTATTTAATTTATTTGGGGTTTAATTCAATCATTGATAAATCTTTTCTGACAAATTAAATAAATTCTATTAATTAATCATTAAACTTTAATAAGAAAATTAATTTAAATATAAATAATTGAAAAATTATTAAATTTAATTGTTAATATTTCAATATTTTTCTTAAATAAAAAAATAAAATATTTAAACTTTTCCTACCATTATAAAAATAAATAAAGTATATTTTATTGATTTTTATAATTATCTCTATATTTTAAATATATTAAAATTATAATTTACTCTTAAAATAATTAATAATATATAAAATTCTACTTTATGCACAGAAAAATAATCATAATCAAAGGAAAAGAGACAGTAAATCCTAAATATTATTCTATTGAAAAGAAATTATTAACTTTTTAGTAAAGGAATAACAATTAAATTAATAATTTTTAACTCTTATTTTTCTATTAAGATAAAAATAAATTTATTATTTTTTCAAGTACATCAATAAGAATTAAAATTTATTTTAATTTGTTTTACTTATTAACCCCATAGAATTCCATCAAATATTTGTTATTTAAAAATATATAATATCATAATTATTTTATTTTAAATGTTTTAATTTTACAAAAATTAATCAATCCAATCAAAATATCTAATCTTAAATTTATAAATCTATAATAAATTTGATAAAGAATCTTAAAATTTTGGAAAAAAATACATAATAAAAAATTTATTTGTTCTCAAAGATAGTAATTGTAGGACTTTTAACACAATAAAATTTCTGAAGAAATTAAAACAAATTCAATAAGTATTTTAAGAGAATTAGTTAAATTTATTGGTACAGGAAGTTTTGTTTCAAGTTCTTCAATTTCTTCAGAATGGTATGATCAAACATTAATTCAATTATTAAGTAGTTTACCTGAAGAATATAAAGAAAATGACTTTTATAAAATTTATTCTCAATTAATAGATAATTTAAATTTATCTATTAAATCATTATCTGAATATATTTGTCAAAATAGTGATTTAGATTTTTGAAAGAACTAAATCTATTAAACATGTAAATTTATGTCCTATAATTTTTTCACCACATTTATCACATTGTATTGGAAAACCTTTTTCTGGATTTTGCATATCCACATCAAATTTACTCTTTTTATATAAAGACTT
>JAEEGL015953905.1_pt1 | contig 10992 bp, 14 predicted proteins | sample 9134231 | NCBI WGS metagenome assembly JAEEGL01 (sample SAMN16246548, study PRJNA631951) | gut metagenome | biome: gut microbiome; feature: rumen; material: fiber-attached | host: Bos | place: Iran: Karaj | collected 2018-10 | reverse complement strand
GAACATTTATCAATTCGTTTGCGCTGACCGACGATACTTGGCAGCTTCCGTATACGGTTTTGGATCCGTTGACGCTTGAAAATGTTACAATGTATTCGACCGTTTTGGACAGTGATGAAAAGTTGTATTCGTTGTGGCAGATTAAGTGTACGACGACTTTGTTAGGCTCACGATTTGAGCCAGAAGGCGATTTAGACCAGCGTTTGAATTGCAACGATATGGAAGACGCCGAACGGAACGCGCTTGCTGTTGGTACTCCTGAAATGCCGGGCTATATCGCTGGTATGCGCCACATTTGGGGTTTCAACTATTACAAGTCGGTGATGTCTAAGCAGCAGTTCTGTGACGAGTACAACAAATACAAGACTGAGTGCGTGTATTCAGAGCTTATTGAAGCTCTTGCAACCGACGATGTCGATGAAAATGGAAATCTTCATGAAATCATCGGAACGGATGATGAACGCGGTCTGAAGACCGATAGGAGTTAACAATGGCCGAAACCGTTATCTCACTAACAAAAATAATTAAGCTACCATTAGGCACTGGTGTTTCTGAAGACCTATCTAGACTTTGGATACCAGTTACCGAACAAAACGGTAACGATCGCAAGACTGTCCGTGTTCCGTTCCCAGTAGGCGACTATGAGGTCGCTTGTGAATATTGTAATGACGGAATGGAAACTTGTCCGACTTGTGGCGGCACTGGTATCGGTGCTGTTTGCGACCACTGTGGCGGAACCGGAAAGGAACCTGTAGAACCGGGTCCTGAACCGACTGACCCGTGTGACTCGGAAAATCCGAATCCGGACAACGTATGTACAGTCTGCCACGCTGATTCTAAGTATCGTGTTTATGGCGTTTATCACCTACCGTGCGAGACTTGTAACGGTTCTGGTGCAATCGAGTGTACCCACTGCCACGGCCTTGGACTTGGCGTGATGACGGTATCGCCGAACGGTATTGTTCAGCTCCGTTACGATGATAAGGTGTTTGATGTAAATACCAGCGGCCTTACCATTAAGGTTGATGGCGAGACGATTAAGATTGGTGAGAATGGTCTGGAAGTCAATTCCGATGCCATTGTTCCGCCGAACGCATATCTGTCTACTGGTGAGCTGAAGACGGAATCATTTATTGTAGTTCCGAAAAATACTAGCATCTTTGGCCATAATATGACGGTTGATACTAATGGTAGGATCTACGCAAATGCCGATAATGTCCGTGGCTTCTCGGCGTCGCTTACCGTTGATATCACAAACACCAATTTCGAAAACAACACCCAGCTCATTCCGTATCATGTGGAGGTTTTGGGTGGAACTGACGAATGGGACTTGATGATTGATACGACGCACAAGTATAGTGGCTTTGTTGTGTCTACATTGGTTACCGAAAACACCACCACTGGAATCCAGTTTAAGGTTACAAAGACTTTGGAACGCGGCGAGGCACTTCCAACAGGATATCAGGAAGAGTTCTCGCTCGATGTACATTCGTTCTAATTTGACCTAATTTAGGGTTAAAGCGAAACAGGTTTTTCTCTATGAAGAATCATAACATTAACGGACCTAAAACGCGCCCGGTGGCTCCCGCTGTTTTTGACAAGAACGGCAATCAGACCGAGTCGTCGATGAAGTGTGACAAGATTGACAAGGAATACTTGACAAAGCTGTTGCTTGAGCACAAGCGCGATGTTCAGCTTTATGGTAAGGGATATCCGGTCAGTAACGAGCTTGCTACCGCAATCCGAATCGTCATATTGAAGACGCAGGGTATGAAGTCGTGGCGCAAGTATACTGACGATTGGAAGGAAGAGATGTTTGCTCGCGCCCAGTTCTGTGCGCTCAAGTATTGCAGTTCGTTCGACCCTGTTAAGATGGCTGAGAAGTCCAAGAACAATGACCCATATTACTACCTTGGCCAGATCGTGTCAAGAGCGTTTATGCAAGTTCAGAAGGCTTTGTCGATTAAGTCCAAGTACATCAAGTTCACTTCATTGAACGAGAACATCTATCACGAATGTCTCAACATTGACGAGTATGCTGGCGTCGTACAGAAGGAGGCCGAGCGCGAGAAGGCCGAAATCAGTGGCAACATCAGCCTCGACTTGAATCCGTCCGATATGGACAAGGCGGTCGATACCCTCAACAAGATTGACCCCGACATCGAGGTTGACGAGGATGGCGTGGATGCGGCAACCGTCGTGAGCGACCCTGCTCTCCGTGCGGCGCAGCTTATGCTGAACAAGAAGAAGCGTTCGGCGGACAAGGCCAAGGCGAGCTAGCGGTTCATTTTTGTACGCGTATCGTCCATTATTGAAGCATCGGTCGTTTCAAAATCATATAAACTTGGTTATGATTACACCGAGGCTTCACTATGGCTCAGAAAATTGACAGCGGTAATGTACTGGGAAGATATGGCGACAACTTTGACACCCATCCTGACTGGCGTCACGACATCTTCGTGCAAGCTCAGAGCTTGATGCCGGATGTTGGCGACATCAAGAGCGGCAAGGCTGAGAAGTTCGTAAAGCGAGCTTACGAGCAGAATTATTGGCATACGGAAGACCGTTTGGCCGCAGAACAGGAAAAGTTCGTCGAAGATGACCCGATTAACAATACTCCGGGTCTTGGAGACCTCAATTATCGCCGTATGGAATACCCTATTCAGAAGAAGCCTAATGGAAAGGGAGCCGAGGAAGACCGCGAAGAGGCCGAAAAGCGCGAAGTTTTGGACAAGGACGAGGTGCTTGACCTTCTGAAGAACCGTTACTCCATCTGCAGCACGGCAAGTGCGTGGGGCAACGAGCCTATTACTCAAGAAGATTATAAAGACCAGATCAAGCTCCGATAGGATTTCATTTTTCTCATAATAGCCTCAAGCCTACGAAGAAATTCGTGGGCTTTTTACGCTTTTGGCACGGATCTTGCTTATGATATGGCGAAAACGAACAAGTTTTAACAAAGAGGTATAAAATGTTCAATAATGTGTTCGGTACTCAATTCTGTTCTTCTTTTGGTCGTGCTTTTGAAGACCTTGCTCGCGAACTTGTAGGTGCGGTTTCTGATAACCAGCAACCGACGACTGATGCTAGTGCGGTTAAGCCGAATGGCTACATTTTCTCCGACACCGAAGGCGATACTGTTGTGATTGACCTTCCGGGTTGCAAGAAGGAAGACCTTGATGTCAATGTGATTGGCAAGTATGTGAAGGTCGAAGGTAAGCGCACAGTCAATGGTCAGGAAGTCAAGTATTCGACTTACTTCTCTACCAAGAATGATTTGGACAATGCGAAGTTGGCATATGCTGATGGCGTGTTGACGGTAACCATTCCGGCGTTCAAGAAGCAAGAACCTGAAGTAAAGAAACTCACAATCGAATAAGGGGGTGTTTGCATAGCAGAAAGGCCGCTTTTGAGCGGCCTTTTCTGTTTTCATTTTGTGATGAAGTTACGGTACTCGTTCAGAGCCTTTCGGACAGGTCCGAAATCCGCTGGCTGGGTTTGTGCCAGAACGGTCGAAGAGACCGATTCTAGGAAGGTCATTGGGTCTTGGTCTCCGCGCTGGGCTTCGAGGTAGTTGATAGCGTCGAACTTGCTGATTTCGGACTCCGTCAACGCGGTGTCGATGTCATTGATGAGGCCGTAAGCCTTGGTTACGCCTTCGATTACGGCGCGGTTCTCGTCGTTGGCGAGCTTGCCGAGGCGGAAAATGAAAAGCTTCTGTTTGTCGGTTGCTGGAGTCATATCGAATACCTCTTTACCGTCAGTTTATACGATTTCCAGATGATAAACTGCGATAGAGGTTAGATAATGACGCCAACATACTATGTTCGTGAAATCGAGAAAGTAATGATTGCCATCATGGATGTCTTCAACAATCTGAGGGTGAAGCGTTATGATGACCAGAACCGTACGGTCGAGAACCGAACGGTAGCCGTTCCGCTTTATACGCACAACAGCGACGATTTCGCTAACTATGTGTCGTCTACTGCAACGGCGCAACAGCCTATGTCTGTTCCTTGTGCCGGTTTCCGGTATGTATCTAACCGTCACGACGAGACCCACATGGTGCAGCCTACCTATGCGCGTGAAATCTATTCCGAGGATATCGAGAAGTTCGTCCGTGACATTCAGCCGACTCCGATGACAATTACTTTCGAGCTGACAGTACTTTCCGACAATTTGGCCGATTTCTTTTTCCTCAAGGAACAGGTCGAACCTTATTTCAATACCTATCGTACTGTAAGAATTAAGGAATGGGATTTCGCGCCGAAGATCGAGCGTCCGATTCCGTTCAAGATTACTTGGGCTGACAGCGTTGACGACGAGAAGAGCGACACCAGCAACGAATATCAGTTGTACAAGACGACTTATACTATCGAGGCGTTGGCCGTTTACCATCGTCCATACGAACTCCCGGCCATCATCAAGTACGCACAGATGAATTTCATCGTGAACAACGAGTATCAGGATTCGTTGCAAGTGTTAGTCTATCCCGATGAAATCGCGCAGCAGAAGAAACATTTGTGGGAAACCGTAGAACCGTCCATACGCGAGGGTTGGTCTTTGCTCAAGACCTTCACGCGTACGCTGGTGCGCCGCGTCGATGAGAATGGCGAGGAATACTGGAAGGACGAGACGATGAAGGAACTCGACCTCACCATAAGGGATCCCAACGACATCACGCACCGTAACCAGATTGGAAAGGCAGTCGGCGGCTATAACCCGATTTACAAGGGTAACCAGAAGAATGCAGCCGGAAAAGAAATTACCGACGCGGACGGCGATCCGATTCCTATTTATTCTTGGGAAGATGTTGTTGTCGGCGATGTTGCGCGTCCTGTTGAAGTTCCGGAGTTTGACTTGATTCACCTCAACTTTGACGAGGACACTGACCGCGAAGTTGACTACAGTGGAATGGGTCGCGACTTTATCGCGGTCAACGATTCCACTAGGGAATTTGTTCCGGACTTGGCTCCGGGCAACGGAAGCTATGCACCGGGTGGATACGAGTCCGCTACCGACTGGTCTCACATTCTAAACTGGTTCGGTGACAACAAGGACGGCAAGATTGAGGAGTCGTACACCTTCAAGGCCACGCTGCAGTTCAAGCAGCAGTGCGACACCATTTTCCAGTATCTCTACAATCCGGAAGATGTGACGCTTTCTGACGGTACCGTCATTCCGAAGGGTGAGGTCTGGTTCGACTGGGGTGTGAGCGACGGCAAGCTTTATTTCACTTATCACACTACATCAATGTTCAAGCGTTTCGAGAGCGAGGCAATCCGTTGCGACAACAGCACGATTTACTCGTTCTACTTTGTGCTTTACGATGAAGGCAAGAAGGGAGCGTTCGGCGTGAAGACGAACTTCTCCGAGACGATGATGGCATTGAGAACTACGGAAGTAACCTGATGCTAGATATCGATTATTTGCTCAATAAGAAACGGCAGCAGACAATAGCAGCTGCCAACCAGACAATGCCCAAGCTGCCGATGGGAGACGCCAGTACAATCAAGAAGCGGAGTCCTCTTGAGGCGTATCTGGAGGACATCACATACGAGAAGGAACTGACCGGCGGTGCCGACACTCCAGTTCTGACGAGCATCAGAATGGTAAAAAAGTGATAAACATAGTTTTAACACGGGGATGGTTCCCCACAACAACGGAAACACAATGCTCAATTTCAAAGTAAGCAGCATCAAGACTATGCCCCGTTCTCCCCAGACCGAGGCACTGGTTCAACAGCACCTTGCAACAAAGGTGGCCGCATCCAACCCGAACACGGCTCTTAACGCAAATGCGGTAACCGAGGCCATGATCGACAAGTATCGTGCCGAGTATCAGGATTTCTTGAAGAATCTTGAGAATATGGACTTCAGCGCGATGTTTGCACAGCCCAAGGCCGAGGAAAAGAAGGAAGAGACCCTTCCGGAAGCCGTACATGAAGAAGCCTATCAAGCCTTCGTGAAGGAAGACGAGAAGACTCCTGACCTCGTGAACGGAATCTCCGTCGGTGAAGAGGCTGGCGACTCTGTGGTTATCGCTTCCACCAAGAAGACGCGCAAGAAGAAGGCCGCCGAGGACGGAACCGAGACCGCCTAGTCTGGACTGTATACAGATGTTAACACGGCCACAAGCTATGCTTGTGGCCTTTTTCATCGGCATAAACTATATTTATGCAGTTAAGGAGGTCTGATCATGGATATGAAGGCTATGATGGCGGAACAGAAGGAAGAAATGCTCCGCGACAAGTATATCGAGTCTGAAAAAGCCGGTCATGACCTAGGCGAACCGCGTATGGTTCAGTGGACCAAGGAACACGCGGTCGCGTTTCGCCGTGAATACTACCGGAAGCACTTGACGGATCTGGGTAACGGCGAGATTCCGCAATATTTCGGAATTTTCCTTGATGCCGCTTCCAAGAAGGAACTCATAAATATCCTTTTTGACGGCATTCCGAACGGTTGGACGGTATACGGAAAGATGGTTCCCATCATCCGTGGCGATGTCTACCAGAATCCCGAAATTGTGGACTTCCTTGCCGAAAATCTGGGAAGTACTGTCGAGCTTGATGTCGTATCATTGGGCATTTCCGTAGAGGCTCTGGCCGTCGGTGTGTCCGGGATATTCAAGTCGGTCGATAACCCTCCGTACATTCTGCTTGCCACGGCGTCGGAGACGGACATTGCCCAAGAATTTCCTATTAAAACATGGAAAAAGTACGAGCTGTCCAAGCCTTTGCGAGGCGTAGTCGACGCTTTTCCGAGTCATTTCGGTTGGAAACACTAGAAAAAATAGAGATGCCGTCTTCACTAACCGAAATTTGCGGTTACGAAGAGCTTACTTTGCTTGACGCGATGATGAAAAGGAATGACTTTTCTGGCTATACGGCGTATGTTGCGAAGGATGGCGAGCGTGTAGTTGGCATTGCCGTCATTCAAGACGGTTATTATCCGGCATTTACGAAGATTTGGTGCCTAGAAGTCGCTAAAGATTACCAAAATCGTGGTATTGGACGGAATATTGTCGAATCCGTTCTACGAGAACACCCAGCTATAAAGCTTGTGGCCAAGAGGGACGCGTTCGGTTTCTATCAAAAAATGGGATTCACCTTTGTAGGTGAACCCCATCCCAAGTCAAATGTTTGTTATATGGTGCGCGTGTTGCACTAGTGTGCGGAAGCGGAAATCGAGATTTTGGTGGTTGCTCCGTCATTGGATTCGCGACGCTGCCAGTTGTACGGAGAATCCGGGTTTGCGTCGATTTCGCGGCGGATGAGCTGGGTCTGGATGCCGAACAAGATTTTGGAACGCTGTTCCTTCGGCATCTGCATGAATTCCTTGAAATCGCGCTGTGAACGGCGGAGGTTTTCCATCATCTTACGGTATTCCGGGTCGTTTTCGTGCTTTTCGAGTTCCTTGATGAAGGCTTTCACTTGGCTCTTCTTGAGCTGCTGCTCGTCGGTAAGTTCCACATTCTGGGTTTGCTGCTGTTCCATAATGAACCTCTTTTTCGTTTTGCTGAAATATAGCAAATCGTGCGTTCGGACGCAACTGATAAACTGCATAGTAAACAATCTGGTACTTAAAATGGCTAATTACAAGCTTTTTTGCGAAGCCGTGCAGCAAATCTGCAAGTCGAAGAGCGATGCCGTGCTGGCCGCTTATGCACCTCGTCTGGAAGCAGCCGATGGTGAGGGAAACAAGTATGAAACATTGAAGGAAATGGCAGTATGGCTGCTAGTTGAGGCTAACGCGCTCAACCAGATTCACTGGAATGTGGACAAGATGCTGAAGCATACGCTCCTTAACGAGGCGTACGACCTTTGCCGCGACGCCGGTGACAAGCTTGCCGAAACTTATATGGCATTGACCAACAAGCCGTGCGACAAGGAATTTCCGTCCGCTTCCAAGTCAATCAACCTTGACGACACGGCAATCCTCGAATTGCTTAAGTACATCGACAAGCATATGAACGACGCCGTTAAGAAAAACGAGAATTTCCCTGAAGGCGTCAAGAACATCTTTGCCGATTTCGACGAGACGATGACAACGATTATCTACAAGTATCAGCAGTTCGTTGCTTAATGAGGTAGACAATGGAAATTATCACGACCGATGACATGGTTGAAAAAATCAAGGCGATGCTTGGTTATCCATGCACCGAAATTGAAATGGTGGTCGAGGAACGCAACGGTCTCGGTCACCTTCATATGGCCGTGAATGACACGCTTCGCTGGTTCTACCGTATCAATCAGGACGAGGCTTCCTATATGGACGCTATGGTTCTACGATTGAAGGCTGGCGTTATTCAATATCGAGTCCCTGATGAAATCATGGAAGTTGTTGATGTGTCTCCGTCTTACGGTAACACTTTCTCTCCGATGATGGCGTGGGATGTGGGTCCCGGCGAATCCCTTATGGGCGTGGGTGGTGCTGGTCTTGGCGGTCTTGGTCAGTTTGACTTGATTACCTATTCTGGTGCTTTGCGCTATCTGCAAGATGTCAAGAAGCTGGTTGGTACGCAGTACAATATCAAGCTACATCCGCAGCAGCACATCCTCCGCGTATATCCTACGCCGAAGTCTGACCGCGTAGCTATCGCTACCGTATATGTCAAGGCGAAGAAGTACGAGGTTTTCGCTAACCCGCTGTTCCAAGATATGGCTCTTGCTCGTGCTGAAATCCAGCTTGGTAGAATCCTCAAGAAGGATGATATGCCTTTGCCGGGTGGAGGCAAGGTGAATGGCCAGCAGATCTATACGGACGGTCTCGAAGAGTGGAAACGCCTTATGGAGGAACTGAAGGCACAGTCGGCGCAGCCGTTCATGATGACTGACTTGTGTTAATGTTTAAAATATTTTACATTATAAAAGCCAGTTTGGCTTGCGTTTCAAATTTTTCTCAGCTATTATTTTCTCCGTCTAACTCAGGCGGAGATTTTTATGTTGAAATTGATTCTCGGAATTATTGAGCAACCGAAAAAGGAACCGAGCATGATTATCAAGGTGCTCGACAAGGCTCAGTATCTCATGTATGTGGGTATCGTTATCCACATGGTTATGAAACTCATCAATACGATGAAGAAGACTTTCGGTACAGACAAGTGCAGTTCTTCGGATTACTCGCTTAAAACGGCGAGCGTAGGCACTCTGCGGAGCCGTTCGAGTCGTTAATGTGGGTATCTGCGTGAAGGAACTTGTGTATGCCGCTTGCGCGGCGCATGTCGTGTGGATAGTGGGGGCGCACATCTACAATATGCTGCTGGGCGATGGGATGCGGAGCCGCTATTTATATGACGAAAATATGCAAATGGTCGCTCGCAAGATGGATAAGTATTGGACATCCAAGCGGTTTAAGCGAGAGAAGGAAATGGCGATCAAGCTGTACCAAGACACTTACGCAAAGTCAGAACAAGCATTAGTAGCTTTCAAAGGAAAAAACCATGCAAAATCAGGTGTTATCTTCTGTTGTACATAACTTTGGCCTTTCTGCACCGGATTGGCTGAACAACATCATCGGCGGCAAAGCCTCCGATGACCGTGACTCCATCGACACTTTCAAGGAGCTTACCAAGACCATCGAGCAGATGATCGATGCGCTTCCCCAGATTGACATTCCGAGTAGTGTCATCGGTAAGGGAAAGATTGATGCGCTTAAGGAAGTCGTCAAGGCTTACAAGAACACGAATGTGACCAAGGTTGCCTTGCTGGCTTGCTCGATGACGAACCTCATCGCAAAGCACAGTGGCGCGAAGTCTGTGTCCAAGATTGCTGGCTTCATGCAGAACTGCATGGCTTTGTACGCAATTGGCGACACGGTTTGCAACCGTATCAATTTCAAGTGGAATGTGGTTGACCAGCTGTATGTGATGGTGTCTACCGCTGAACCGAGTTTCATGGACATCAGCCTCGATGAGTTCCGTGAAATCAGCAAGAATCACGACAACGAAATCAACAATACCATCACGATTACGCCGGCATCTAACCTCGCCTTTGCCAAGATTATGAACAGCAAGGAACCGATGAAGTGGTTCTCTGCGCTTGACCAGACCGAGCACACAATTACGCCGCTCCGTACAAACATTACCGAGTGCAAGCGCGTCGCACCGACTCGTACTAACGATAACAATGAAGAGGATGAACACGATGTGCAGCTTCGCTATACTTTCGCCGAGGATTGCGAACAGTACAAGCACATCGACGGCGATAACGAACAGAACAAGAGTACCGTGTTTAATGCGGTGTACAAGTTCATGTTCGATGACACCGAGATATATGCAATTCAGACTGTTCGTTCTTCTGAAAGCGACGATGGTTCTGGAACTGTTTATGTTCCGTCTAACCAGCTCAAGATGTTCTGGGTGCCGAAGAACCGCACCACCGTCAGAACAAAGGCCGAGACGAGTATGCTCCGTCGCAATGTCGAACTTTATGTCGAGATGATGTTTGCAATGAGCATCGACCCGACCACTTATCTTTACACCTTCGATGAAGACGGTGACTTGAAGGAAATGCTCCGTCCGATGGCAATTCCTCCGGAATCCGTCAGCGACACCATTCCGAAGATTATCAAGGCTATCAAGATTGCCTTCGACAAGGGTCTGTCACGAAGCTACGCGCTTGTTGGCCAGCCGGGTACTGGTAAGACCATCGGCGCACAGCAGATTTCGAACGCATATCCGGATGTCTGCACCTTCAAGATTACTGCCGATGTTATTGTCGACAGCGACCAGACGGACGCGATGCTCCGCTATATCAAGGCCATCAAGAAGTGCATTATCATCCTTGACGATATGGACTCCTACTCGTTGACTGACAAGAACGACAACGTGATTTCTTACCTCAACTTCTTTGACAAGCTTAATCAGGCTGCGAAGAACGACCAAGTGTCCTACATCTTCTTTGCTACGATTAACGACCCGAAGAAGGTTAACCAGAGAATCATGCGTCGTAGTGGCCGTATCGACGAAATGTTCGAAATCGGTATGCCG